>Ga0224486_100298_pt1 | contig 19435 bp, 18 predicted proteins | sample TexhydDE_CT_test_FD_172013 | JGI IMG/M metagenome (GOLD analysis project Ga0224486, IMG submission 172013) | Fracking water microbial communities from deep shales in Oklahoma, United States - hydraulically fractured wells DE_CT_test ... | reverse complement strand
TCTCCCTGATCATGTTGACAAAGGGTATGTCAACCGCATTGCTGATTTCATCATAGAAATAATGTGCTGTATTACAGGGCATCACCAAAAAATCAGCTCCTGCCTCCTGCAGTCTCACCGCAGATTTTACAAGCTCTCCCAGGGGGTTTTCTCCTCCCTGGAGGATGTAACTCGTCCGATCTGGAATTCTTGTGTTGCTGTCGATTATTGTATGGGGATGGTCCTGGTCAGCATCTGCCCTTGTGTAAAGGACTATTTTCTCAAACAGCTTCACCGTTGCCAAGGGACCCATTCCTCCAATTACACCAATGGTCCTTTTCATTCTATTCCTCCCCAAACCAGAGCTTAAGCTCCCTTTTTGCAGACTCTTCAGAATCTGATGCATGAACCAGGTTTTCCGTCTTGGAGTTTGCAAGATCTCCCCTAATTGTGCCTGGTGATGCACATGTGGGGTCTGTTTCACCGATCAGCTTCCTCATGATGACTATGCAATCCTTCCCTCCCACCTGGATGGCAACAACCTTGCCGCTGGTCATAAACTGAATCAGATCTCCATAGAAGGCTTTCCCCTTGTGCTCCCCATAGTGTTCCTCCAGAAGCTCCAGCTTGGGGCTTAGCATCCTGATCCTTTCCACGGTCAGGCCCTTTCTTTCTATTCTTCCAACTATTTCCCCTATGAGTTTCCTCTTTACCCCATCTGGCTTTATCATAACAAATGTCTTATCCATTGATACTCCCCCTGACTTTATTTGATCAATCCGTGGCTATGGCACCACCTGATCTGGAAACCTCCTTGAAACCATCTGTCATTTCAATGGTCCCATCAGCAAATACCCAGACCGCTTCAAGCCCCTCAACAGATTCAACCAACTCCCTACTCTCCTCATATGGTAGTAGAAACACCTCTGTTGAATAGTAGTCTGCAAGACCTGAATCTTCAATCACAACGTTCACAGCTCTGTAGTGTGAGGCTGGCATAAGCGTTTCAGGGTCAATTATATGGTGAATCCTCTGGTCGTCCACCACATAATACCTTTGGTAGTCTCCGGAGCTTACAACTGAAATATTGTTCATAAAGATCGTATCCAGTATGTTAGATCCATCACCAAAAATTTCCTTGTCCGGATTCTGTATTCCTATACCCCATTTATCCTTGGCAGGATCCTTCGGCTCTCCAACAGCCCGAATATTTCCACCAGCACTGATTATCCATGAATCAAAGCCTGCCTCCACAAGTTCCCTGACAACTATTTCCGTTGCAAAGCCCTTGGCAACCGCCCCAACATCAAGGCTCATTTCCGGGTCTTCAAGATAGACCGTCATGTTCTCCTGGTCCACTATTACCTTTTCGATATCCGTGTGATCCCTTGCCTCCTCCAGCAGTTCCATGGGTGGAATCTTTGCATTGGTTGGATCAAACTCCGCATCATCCCTGTAGTCAGACCAGATTGACAGGACCGCTCCGAAGGCTATGTTGGTCTTCTGGTTTGTCTTGTAGTACATTTCCTTGGAAAATGTAATAAGGTCGATTATCTCCTTATCCACCTTCACAGGTTCAATTCCGGCATTGTCATTGATCGTCTTTATGTTGTTCATACCATCATAGGTATTGTACTTGTCATACAATTTATGAAGCTGAAGCATCCTGTCATGAATTTGAGTCATGTACCCTTCAAATTCCTCTTCTGTCTTGGTGTAACCAATCACTTGGGTTACAGTATCAAATGAATCAAAAAAGGTATCGTTATACCTGTTGTATGCCACTCCCTCTGAACATCCTGACAGAATATTTATCAGAATTGTTACCATTATTACCAAACTAAATTTTTTCATCAAAATCACCCTAACTAATCATACCAAAAATGACGTCTGCAGGCAAACAAAAAGGCTCCCCATCGGGGAGCCCTTGATTACATTATTTTGCTACTTCGTAAGCCTCTTCAACAACGTAGATGTAGTCCTCTACACCAACAGTTACTGATGATACAAGGTCTTCTTCAGTGGTTTTTCCATCTTCCATTGACATTCCTGCAATTTCATCTACAGTCTTGCCAACCATCCAGTCAGCCAATGCAGCTGCCTGCTCATACCACTCTTTACCTATCTCTGAAGCCTTCAGCATTCCATAATCTTCACCAAGCTCGTTCTTTGTCTTAAGCTCAGCTTCCTTGTCAGTTTCAACTTTTCCTTCAAGGTCATACTGGATCTTAACCTGTGCTACATCTATCACTGCACCAGTTACTTTTCCTTCTGCATCAAATGCTGTAGCTGCCAGTGTATTGTCAACTTGAGCCATTGCTCCTGCATCTTCAGTTGCATCCTTTGACTTGGCAATTGAAATCTTAACTCCAAGGCCTACTGTCTCTCCGCCTTCAGTATCAATAGCCTCTGCCCATGCCTGCTCAAGTGCTGCCAAGTAAGCATCCACACCTATAGTCACTGATGAAACAAGATCCTCTTCAGCTGGTACTCCATCTTCAAGAGCCATTCCTGTGATCTCTTCTACAGTCTTTCCAACCATCCATGCTTCCAATGCTTGTGCTTGCTCGAACCATTCTTTACCTATGCCTGAAGCCTTGACCATTCCATACTCGTCTCCAAGCTCCTTCTTAGTTTTGAATTCGCCTTCCATGTCAGTTGATACTGCCATGTTCTCGTCGAATGCAACTCTTGTTTGAGCTACGTCAAGCACTGCGCTTACAACTTTTCCTTCTGCGTCAAATCCAACAGCCATAACTGTTACATCTGATTGTGCCTGTGCCGTCTTGTCTGCTTCTGCGTCAGTTGACTTGGCAATTGAAATTACGTGGCCAAGACCCAGCTTAGCAATTTCTCCCGCTTCCGCAGGCTCTTCAGCTGGTTCTTCAGCTGGCTCCTCTGCTGGCTCCTCAACTGCTGGTTCTTCTGCTGCCGGTTCCTCAGCAGGTTCCTCTGCTGGTTGTGTACAACCTGCAAGCAAGCTCATACTAAGTACTAGTACCAATAATAATGATAATAATTTTTTCATTCTTCACCCTCCATGATTTTTAATAGGTTCAAACAACATGCTAATTATACCACATGGAGGATTTGTAATCAATACATATCGTTAAATTTATATTTATCAATACGTTACGGGATTATGTCATTTATTCTGGCGCCCAGGTCCTTGTTCAAGCCTTTTCATTTATGCCCAAGACCTCATTTATCTTTGGGATGTATTTATGACCGGACCTTTCTCCGTACAATATCATGCTGAGGTATACTTCAGATGTTCCTATCTTTTCAGCCAATTTCTTCTGGGTGAGGTTCATCTGAGCAAGTCTATGCTTTACCTTGTAACCAAAGGGAGTCAGATTTCTTTTTTTCATGAGTTTCACATCCTTTATCAACTATAAATTATCACCAACAAATCCATATATGCTTTTTGTAGCATTTATGTAACAACATATGATAGAATATATATGTTGTGACGTTAAAGCGATAAGTTTGTATGTAAGCAAATCAAGCGGAGGTGAAATAATGTCCACCATTGGGCAACGACTAAGAACTGCTAGAAAATCAAAAAAGCTTTCACTATTGGATGTAAGAGATCTTACAGGTCTATCCACAGGCAATCTGAGTGACCTTGAAAACGATAAGTTTTCTCCATCTGCAAATACCCTTATTCAGCTGCGGCAGGTGCTGAATGTTTCCATAGATTGGATGCTGACAGGTAATCTTACAAAGGACATCCCTTCAGAGGATATCCTTAGAGAAAAGACCCCAGCTTACCTTAGCACCGACGAAAAAATGCTGCTGGATATGTACCACAGACTGGACAATGAAGACAGAAAAAACATAATTGGCTATATGAATCTCATTGCCGGAAAGGAAAGAGGTTAATTTTTTTACCGGATGATTAATTGTTAACCAGTTGTAATTCCAAAAATATGGGTATTATCTAATTACCCAGAAATTGTAGTAAGATAACATCAATTGCGAAACAAAGCCGTATTCCAGGGAATACGGCTTTTAAGGTATGCTTTTTTATTCAACTGTAACTGATTTTGCAAGATTTCTAGGTTTATCCACATCATTCCCTTTGATCAGGGAGGTGTGGTAGGACAGCAGCTGAGGGAACAGGACTGCCAATAGTGGCATGAATATGTCGAATGTTTCCTCAAGATATATAACCCTGTCGCATACTTCCTCAAGGTCTGTATTTGCCTTTCTGGTTATTCCGATGACATATGCCCCCCTGGCCTTGACTTCCTTTATGTTTGATACCATTTTATCGTATAGTCTTGATTGGGTGGCCAGGGCGATTATTGGAGTCCCTTCCTCGATAAGGGCAATTGTACCATGCTTAAGCTCCCCTGCGGGGAAGGCCTCTGTGTGGATGTATGAAATCTCCTTAAGCTTCAGTGCACCCTCCATGGCAGTGAAGTAATCCAACCCTCTTCCAAGGTAGAACAAGGAGCTCTTGTCCTTTATCAGATCTCCCACAACCTTTGCCATCTCGTTGCTTTCCTCCAGTGAGTCTTCCACCTTACCTGAAAGACTTCTGAGCTCTGTAAGTATTTCCTTGTAGCATTCTTCAAGGAGAGTACCCTTGAGTCTTCCAAAATAAAGAGCCAGCATATAGAAGGCAACCAGCTGAGTGGTGTAGGCTTTTGTTGAAGCCACCGCAATTTCAGGTCCTGCCCAGGTATAGAATATATCGTCAGATTCCCTTGCCACTGAGCTTCCCACAACGTTGGTGATGGAAAGGATCCTGGCTCCCTTTGACTTCGCATCCTTGAGAGCCGCTAGAGTATCCGCAGTCTCTCCTGATTGGCTTACAATGACCACAAGGGTCTTGTCATCTATGAAATGCTCCCCGTATCTGAACTCAGAAGCTATGTCTGCTATCACGTTAACCTTCATAAATGTCTGGAATAGGTATTTTCCAACCAGTCCAGCATGGTAAGCGGTTCCACATCCAACAATGTAAATCTTGTCGATATCCTTGAGGGTATCCTGGTCTATGGCTATATTCTCAAGGTATATCTCTCCCTTTTCATCAAGTCTTCTTTCAAGGGTATCCCTAATTGCAGATGGCTGCTGATAGATTTCCTTGAGCATGAAATGATCGAAGCCTTCCTTGGTTGCAGATTCAACATCCCACTCTATTTCCTTGATTTCCCTCTGGACGGGCTTTCTACCGGTGGTGTAAATTTCATAGCCATCTTCCGTAAGCCTTACTATATCCCTATTCTCCAGATAAATAACCTTGTTTGTGTACTTGAGTATGGCAGGTATGTCTGATGCGACGAAATGCTGGTCTGAGCCTACTCCAAGTATCAAGGGGCTTTCGTTCCTCACTGCCACTATTTCGTGGGGATTGTCCCTTGCAACAACTCCAAGGGCGTATGCCCCCTGAAGTCTCTCTTCAGCCATGAATACCGCTTCCAGAAGATCTCCGCTATAATAGAAATCTATCAGGTGGGCAACAACCTCAGTGTCAGTTTCTGATACGAAGCTGTATCCCTTGACCTTGAGCTCTTCCTTCAAGGCCCTGTAGTTTTCGATGATACCGTTGTGAACTACTGCTATTGTGCCTTTCTCATTGGTATGGGGATGGGAATTGATGTCAGATGGTGCCCCATGAGTTGCCCATCTTGTATGGCCAATCCCTACATTTCCCTTGATGGGATTATCCTTCAGGCTATCCACCAGATTACTTAGCCTTCCGACATGTTTCCTTGTCTTAAGGGAGTCCGCTTCTATCAAGGCAACCCCTGCTGAGTCATAGCCCCTGTATTCCAGTTTCTCAAGCCCATCAAGTATTACACTCTGGGCATCCTTTCCGCCTACATATCCAACTATTCCACACATATTACTCCTCCTCATGAATATTCACAATGAAAAAAATGACGTCAGCAAGCCGACGTCTAGTACTTCACCAGTGAATTTATATAGTGGTCCTTCAGCTTGTCTCTTCCATTTAAGAATGTAAGTTCAATAACAAATTCCAGGGCAACTACCTCTCCACCCAAAGACTCGATAAGGGCTGTAGCAGCTGAAACGGTTCCTGCAGTTGCCAGCAGGTCATCAACTATTGCCACCCTATCTCCTTTCTGAACTGATTCAGTATGCATCTCCAATGTATTTGTACCATATTCCAGCTCATATTCATAGCTTGTGGTTTCTCCCGGCAGCTTTCCAGGTTTTCTTATTGGCACAAAGCCAACTCCCAGTCCATAGGCTACAGCAGCCCCGAACAGAAATCCTCTAGCTTCAGGCCCAACTATATAATCAACATTCTTGTCCTTTAGGTCCTCAACAATAAGTGAAACAGCTGATGTGAAAGCCTCAGCATCTCTTGTCAGGGTTGTTATGTCCTTAAAGCTCACACCCTCAATGGGGAAATCTTCAATTTCTCTAATTTTAGACTTAAGATCCAAAATTTTTCCTCCTCTGTTATACAGATTTATTTACTCACATACCTAGTTTACCATATATGATGTCATTAAAAAACATTTTTTTACAGAAGGAAAGCTCCTTCAGACACTCTCCTTTTCAGGGGTTTGAAAAGTTTCTCCTCATCAATATCAGGATTCGTACTATGGATGTATTCAAGTGCAATTCCAGCACCACTGTCCATCCCTTGGCATCCTGCAAGTAAAACTATATCATCTTCCCCTGCTTTTTCAAGAGTGGTTCGGATTGACTCCTCCACGGTATCATAGATTACATAGTCAAGTCCCGCCTTGTCAAGAACATCCCTGAAGACCTTTTCCTCCTCCTTTGACACCTCATCCTTCCAACCGACGCTGCCGATGCTTCTTGTGGCGATTATACATTCCAAGCCCAGCCTATCCTTCCAGTTCACCAAGGCTTCAGCGTTTTCCCCATTGACAGTGACTCCCCTGTTTCCCCTTATTGCATAGGCTATGTGGACCTTGTTCCTATGCATATCTGCAATGGTTCCAAGGGTGCTGTTTATGTTCTTTATGTTGGCAAAATGGTCATCGATTATAGTGAAGTGGTTTTCGTAAATGAACTCAAACCTTCTTTCAACCCCGCCAAATTCCTTCAAGGCATCCACGATCATTTCCCTTTCAACCCCATCCACAAGAGCTATGGCAATTGCCATCATGGCATTCTCAACTGAATGGTATCCAGGGATCCTGAGGTCTACATGGAAGCTTCCCTTTCTTATCCTTCCTTGAGGAAGTGCGATGTCATTTTCAACAACAACATCAAATTGCCCCCTGCCCCTTACCAGCTTAAGGTTTGAGCAGGATATCATGCCACCCCCACCGTAGACAGATATGGTAACCACTTCAGCCTCCGTCTTGTCAACAAGGGTCCTGATCCTTTCGTCGTCGATATTCAGTATGGCCACAGCTTCAGGCTTTGCATCCCGTATCAGGGATGACTTAACCTCCCAATACCTTTCATAGCTTCCATGCTGGTCAATGTGCTCCCTGCTAAAGTTATTGAAGGACACTATGTCATAATCAATATCCTTGACCCTTGAAAGCTCCAAAGCGGATGAGGATACCTCCATCACTGCTCGATCCATCTTTTCCTGCGCTATCTCGGAGAAAATCCTTTGCAGGTCGAGACTCTCAGGTGTTGTAAGGCTGGCCAGCTCAGTTCGCTTCCCTGTCTTTGCCAGCACACTCCCAATCAAGCCTGTCTCAAGACCTGCCTTTTCAAAAATATGGTCCAATATGAAGGTTGTGGTGGTCTTACCGTTGGTTGCAGTCACCCCAATAACCTTCATGCTTCTTGAAGGGTTCCCATGGAACTCACCAGCAAGTCTCGATAATGCCTTTCTACTGTCCTTGACCCTTATCTGACAGACCTGTCCATATTCTTCACTGAACTCCTGAAGGACAACCACTGTGGCTCCCCCATCCAATGCCTGGCCAATGTACTTGTGACCATCTGTCACATAACCTCTTATTGCAACGTATATGAATCCTGGCTTTACCCTTGCCGAATGATATGCAATGCCTTCAATATCCATTTCCTCATTTATGTTTCTTGCTTCGATGAAATCCAATGATTTCAACAATTCTTTAAGCTTCATTTTTTCCTCCTACCTAAAAAACCTATTAACTACCTTCCCTAGAACAATCCCCACATAATTAAGGCCTGGTGCAGGATCATCAAAGCTCCATACTGCAGGAACCTTCTTCCTGAACAGGGATTTCACAACTTCCCCAGTGGTCAGCTGACCCTTGCTTATGTATTCCCTGATTGCCAGCACATCCTCAAACAGATATTGGAAAACCAGTCCTGTGCTCTTTTCCACAGCCTTGGGCTCCAATGGTTTGCCGATCATATCCCTGTAGGCCACATAGGTGAAGTTTATGCCGGCCCTGTAGAGGAGTTCATTCAATGTTGTGGTTCTTGTGTTTATTTCTATGAGATAGAATTTTCCGGTCTTTGCATCCTTCTTGAACTCGATTTCACCAAAACCCCTGTAACCGATCCTCTCAACGAAGGGGATTCCGATTTCAGCCAGCTCCGGTACGTGAATCTGCTCTGTATAGACAGATGCACCAAAGTTTATGGGAAACTGTCTTAGCTTTCTGCAGGTCATCCAGTGGGTCACCTTGCCAGTTCTGTCCACATAGTAATCGAAGGTGTACATGTGGTCGTCAAAGCCTGGTATTATTCTCTGCACAAACACCTCAAGCTTTGCTTCATGAGCCTTCTTTAGGGCAGTTTTCAGGTCTTCTTCATCCTGACAGAGGAAAATCTTTCTTCTGAATACAGAAACAAATGCAGGGGAATCCGTTGGCTTCACAATACATGGATAACCAAGCTCGGTAGATACCCTCTCATACAGGTTCTCCTCGTTTGGCATAATTGTCTCGGGAACCAGCACTCCATTTTCCCTGGCCATCTCATTAAGGGTTTCCTTTTTCATGACCCTGGTCCACAGACCCTTTTCCTCCATTGGTATGAGATAGTATTTCTTCAGCTCCTCCAGGTTATCATCCACAAATTCCGCATAGGGATCGGCACTTGGAAACAGAACCGGCTTTTCCCTTTCTGCCTTCCCTATATCAATGAGCTTTCTCAGGTATTCTTCCTTGTGTTTCCTGAAATCAGGAGCCATTACATGTCTTCCCAGGTACTTTGACTTTGAGCCATACAGGTCTTTGTCAGTGTAGTCAACAGCTATGGTCTCGACACCTTCATAACCCAGTGTCCTTATTATGCTAAGTCCTATGTAATAGTTTGTTCCCAGTATAACCGCTTTGTTTGCCATTAGACTTTCCTCCTTAAAGGCTCTTATCTCTCTTCATGAAAAAATCCCATTTACCAGTACTGATGACATAGTGATGGGATTTGGTCCGCTACCTGGGCTTCATTTCCTTCTGAAAAAACAGAAATACTCCCGCCATTATGAAAACATCTCCGATACTGAGTATTTTCGGCAGTGGATAAGGCCGTGGTATTAATATGATATCCGCCAGATAAACTAGTTTTGTATTATTGTTCACTCCAATATGCTTTATGTCACTGTCCCTCTCCGGAATCACGGACTCCTGATGTATTCCTGAAATCCCCGTCATGGATACGGGCATCTTCCCATCGTTTGCAGCTATTACAGCCGCATTGAGCATGACTCCTATAAAAAGGACCTTCATATAGTTCTTCTCAATGTTAAGTATGATTGCAACAAGTAAAAGTGTATAGGAGAGGACCATTACATAGATAAAATAATCCTCAAGGAAGATGTACAATTCCTCCACCTCAAACCTCTTGGCCAATGATAGACTTGCCTGGGTCAAGGCTGATAGAAATAGAAGTACAATCCCTTCCATATGTACGTTTTCAAGATTCCTGAGCTTTCCGCCTCTCAGCTTTGCAATTATGATTGACAATGTTGCCGGTTCAAGAAACATGACATCACCTAATGATCAATAATGGAAACAAATACCTTGACTAGGTCTGGATGAAACTGGGTTCCTGCGTTTTTCTGAAGCTCACTTAGTGCCTCTTCAGGGGTCATGGCCGTTCTGTAGGGCCTGTCGGAGGTCATGGCATCGTAGGAATCAGCTATTGTAAGTATTGCAGCCTCTATTGGTATGTCCTCCCCTGAAAGCCCGTCAGGGTAGCCCTTGCCATCATATCTTTCGTGGTGGTGTTTTACTATTGTGGTTATATCACTGAGGAAATTCACCTTGCTGATTATTTCAGCCCCAATTGCCGGATGTCTCATGATTTCCTGGTACTCCTCCTGGGTAAGCCTTGATGCCTTGTTCAGGATTTCATCATGTATTCCAATCTTTCCAATGTCATGTAGTATTGATGCGGTCTTAAGGTTCTGGATGCTTTCAAAGGGAAGGTGATAGGCCTTTGCCAGATCCACCGCAAATTTCTCCACCCTGTTTGCATGACCGCTTGTATATGGATCCTTTGCTTCTACAGTCTTGTTAAGTGCCTGTATTGTTGAAAGGTAAAGGCTTCTCATCTCAATATAGAGCTTGAAGGAATATCTTGCCAGAAGCAATGGACCAAAGAAGAGGATTACCGCTCCATAACCATATCCAATATATGCCAGTGCTATTATAATACCAATTACTCCAACTGCTATTGAACTTGGTAAAGTTCCTTTTATATTAGAAATCCATGTTTCTGCAAACTTTGAATCACTGACCAAGGCAAGATAACCAGATATTATTGAAGTATTCAGTATAACTCCAATCAGAGTTATTATTACTGTAGATAGAAAATTAAAACTCCCAATACTTCCTCCTGTATAAATATAAGTAACACTCATAATGGATGTTACTATTACACTCTGAGAAACATTGAAAATAGATTTATGCGGGGGTAAATTAAATACATGAACATAGCCTCTGCCCTCAATTTTTGGTGCTCTCAGCAAGAAGCCCAAACCAACAATAGTTGTAGCCAATAGTGGGCCCCCAACAATTATTGAAGATATATTAACTGCATACCCAACAGATACACCAACCGTATTATTAGGCATAGGAATTAATAGAGACTCAACTACAACCGCTAGAGCAGCCCAAAACAGAAACATCCAAACATTACTGATAGAGAAATTAATGAAAACATATAAGTACAATATTATTGCTACTGCAGCAAGAAATCCTAAATAAATTTTAGTTTTTCTATTAAGTTGCATCTCAAAGCCTCCTTCCATGAATATATTGTAAATGCCGGCTTTATCTACTTGGAATTAGCTAGATTAGTGAGTAATGTGCGCCTGCTGCTAAAGCCATTGCCATTATGCTTAGTAGAACGCTTGCGATTTTTTTCATCGAATATAGCCTCCTTTTAGAGTACTATGCCGTTCGCTAGTTTGGCATGCTATATTCGCTTCGCTAAGTAAAAAAGTGTGGTTCAGCCGGCATTTATCACTATTTTGTGATAAATCTGTTTACGGCATCAAGAGTTGCCTTGACAACCGCCTTGTCATAATCATTTCTCACTACGCTTGCACCGCAAAGTCTCTGTTCCGTTCCGGAGATTACACCGGTTACGCAGATCACTATTATATTTGTACCTGCAACCGGAACCTGTCTTATATCGTCAAAGAGGAATATGTCTTCAAAGCCGCTTGCCTGTTGAATCACATCCAATGTGGTCTCCACAAGCATCCTATCGGTATTTCTTGATGAATTCACACCAGTCCTGGAGCTTGTATACTCCTCACCGTCCAGGGATACTGCAACCTTTATTGTAGCTCTCGAATCACGTGATTCCCTAAGCACACCCTCAAGCCTAAGCCTACTGGACCTTCTTTTAAGTGTGTCGTCCGGTATCTGGGCTATGCTGATCTTCTTGTGATCGACATCTATATCATAGCTAGCCAGCAGGACTGACTGAACGTCTCTTGCAATTTGCTTGGGTCCTCTGTGACCGTTTGCTACAAGATGTATCTCATCGATGCTTCCGCCATCGCTGAAGACAATTTTACTTGAAACTACGGATTCAATTTTTTGTAAATTATCCTCCATAATCTTATGGTCCATAATATCCCTCGCAGTACAGAAGTATTTAGCGGACTAATCCACCATAATAAGATATTACCACTATTTGGCTCCTCTTTCAATCACTAAATAGCTGATTCATCGAAATAAAGCGACAAATTTCAAAAAATTGAAAAAATCAGGCAAATTAATGCCAGATTCTATTCAAATGTTGATTTCCTCTTAAGGATCGTGTGAGGGACTATTCTCTTTTCCTGTTGTTCTCCCTTGTTAATGTTTTCAAGTATCACATTAACAGCCTGGGCTCCCAGAAGGTCAGCATGAATCTCCACTGATGTGATTGGGACCGTGCATTGTCTGGACAGGAGACTGTTGTTGAAGCCGGCTACCATTATGTCCTCCGGCACCCTTAATCCATCCTCCATAAAAGCAGAAACAACACCATAGGCAACAACATCGTCTGTTGCAACCACTGCATCGAATTCCTTTCCTGACTTGATTATTTCCCTGGCATACTTCTTACCTGTTTCCTCATTGAACTCACCAACAAAAATCACCCCATCATCCTGATGGATTCCGTTGTCCCCGAGAGCATTCTTAAAGCCCTTTATCCTCTCCTCTGTAACGGTAAGGAACCTTCCCCCCGTTATAAGTGCAAGCCTCCTGCAGCCCTTTTCAAGGAGATATGTGGTCAGTTCATAGGACGCCTGCATATTGTCATTGTCAACGTGGTTGGAGTCATCAGCATCCTCATAGGGAGACCCTATCACCGAGAATGGAAACTCCATTTCCCTTAGGTATTCAATTGACTTGTTTTCGATCTTGCTGGTCATGAGCAGTATTCCATCCACCTTTGCTGTGGATACCAGTTCTCTCACCGTCTTGAAGTCATCGGATCCAAGAGGGGTTGATGACAGCAGGATATCATAGGATGAACTTGTGGCAGCCTTGATGATTCCCCGCAGGGCTTCGGGGAAAAATGGGTTGAGAAGGGCTTCTCCAGGTCTGTCCGGCATTATCAGACCGATTGTCCTGGAAGAATTCCTGGCTAGATTTCTTGCTATGGCATTTGGTTGATAACCCAATCTCTTCATATGCAAAATGACATTTTCCGTGGTTTTTCTGCTTATCCTTGGGTTGTTGGATATTACCCTGGAAACTGTCGATGGAGAAACACCAGCCTCTCTGGCTACATCCTTAATTGTGACCCTTTGTCTTTTCTTGACCATATTTACACTCCCATCAGCGATTTATTCTCTCACCTGTTTCACTTTCAAAGTAGTGAATGGCATTTATGTCAAATCCAAAGGTGTGAGTCTCGCCCTCCTTATAATCATAATGTCCCGGGGTTGAAATTACAAGGTCTGATCCATCCTTTAACCTTGCATACAAGGTCTTTTCCTTACCCAGCATTTCTATCACGTCTATGGTCGCTTCAAAGGTATCCCCGAATTCACCACCGCTTTCAAACCTCTCAGGCCTAATTCCTATGGATATGCCCTTTCCTTCATAATCCTTGAGCAATTCGGCATCCTCCTTGGATGGGGTCAAGGTTATCGTATCTGTTTCCGAAACAAATTTTCCATCCCTGTACTTTCCTCTGATGATGTTGATTGTGGGAGACCCAATAAACCTTGCCACAAAAATATTTTCAGGCTTGTTGTAGAACTCCTCAGGCTTACCCACCTGCTGAATTTTTCCGCCATCCAAGAGGATTATCTTGGTTGCCATGGTCATGGCTTCGGTCTGGTCATGGGTTACATATATGGATGTGGTTCCAAGGCTCTTGTGGAGTCTTACAAGCTCCACCCTCATATGCTCCCTCAGCTTGGCATCCAGGTTTGAAAGGGGCTCGTCCATTAGAAATACACTTGGCTTTCTTACAATTGCCCTTCCCAGTGCAACCCTCTGCCTCTGACCACCTGAAATATCCGCAGGCTTTGCGTATAGGTAATCCTCAATCTGCAGCAGCTGAGCTGCCTCCTTGACCCTTTCATCTATGATCTTCTTCCGTTCCTTCCTCATTACAAGTGAGAATGACATGTTGTCATAAACGGTCATGTGTGGATAGAGGGCATAGGACTGAAATACCATGGCGATGTCCCTGTCCTTTGGTGGAATCGTGTTTACCCTTCTATCATCGAAATAAAGGTCTCCCTCTGTTATGGAGTTCAAGCCTGCAATCATTCTCAAAAGGGTTGTCTTTCCACATCCTGATGGTCCAAGAATTACACAGAAATCCTGGTCATCTATTTCCAAATCAATATTTCTTAAGGTGAAGTTTTCCCTTCCCTCATATTTTTTCCCTAGATTTTTCATTATTACCTTCATGCAATTCCCTCCTATCCTTTAACCGATCCACTTGTCAATCCGGATACCAGCTGCTTCTGCAGTACCATAAACATTATTACGATGGGTATTGCAGTCAGAAGACCTCCCGCTGCAAAGGCCGGCTGATTCATTGTCCTGAAGTCGCTTACAAGTGTGAAGAGTCCCACTGCCAAAGTATAAGTGCTTGGACTTGTAAGCAGGACCTTGGCCAGCAGATAGTCCATAAAGGGACCAATGAATGACCAGAGGGCGATGATTGTAAGCATGGGCCTAGCAATTGGCATGATTATGATCCTGTATATGTCAAAGTTTGAGCACCCGTCAATCTTTGCCGCATCGTCCAGTTCCGTGGATACGGAGTCAATATAGCCCTTCAGTATGAAGGTATTGGATGCTATTGCAGGGCCTGCATATATCAATATAAGCATCATCTGTCTGCTAAAGGCAGGGATCACCGAGGATACTATAGAATGCATTGTGAAGAATGCTGTTATTCCGGCAAAGGTTGGAATGGTCTGGATAAGCATTATGGCCATCAGGGATGCCTTCCTGCCCTTGAATCTGTACCTTGAATAGGCATAGCCGGTAAAGGATACCATTACAATGGTCAAAAGGGCTGTGCTGATTGCGATGAAAAGTGTATTCTTAACCCATGTCAGATAGTAGGTCTCGTTATAGAGAAACTCAAAGTGTCTTAGGGAAAATTCAAAATTCTCGTTCCCCATTATATATTGCTGCTGCTGCCCGTTAAATGCCGATACCACCATCTGGAAGAGAGGCCATACAATTGCCACAACCCATGCAAATAGTATGGTATATGACGTGACAATACCTATTATCCCCGCAACCGTCAATGGAGGTTTGTCGGAGAGATACAGTCCCTTGTCCTTTTTCTTTTTTCCACCAAAAAGTGTCATTATAATCTCCCCTCCCTAAATCCTTTTGATCTTCTGAACCCCAGGAATGCAAAGAACATAACTCCAAGGGAAATGAATATTGTTATGGCTGCTGCAATGGCCTGATACTGGTTGACCAAAGCAAGCTTGTATACGTAGGATATCAGCAGGTCCGATGATCCAGCCAGGTTTCCATACCTTTGGGGGTCAAAGGGGCCTCCGCTGTTGAACAGGAATATTACCGAGAAATTGTTGAAGTTAAAGGTATATTGGGTTACCAGTAGGGGTGCTATCTGGAAAAGTACCAGAGGCACGGTTATTCTTCTCAGCTTCTCAAAGGATGATGCTCCGTCAATTTCAGCGGCTTCATACAGGTCTCCAGGAATAGCCTGAAGTACTCCGGTTGTGAGAAGAAAGACATAGGCACTTCCAAGCCAAGCCTGTATAAGGATCAGGGCAGTCCTGGTCAGAGTGGTGTCGTTCTTGATCTCAATTCTTGAATTGAACAGTGAATTGAGTATCTCCGTAATGACTCCTCCGGGAGCCACCATTATGCTGAAAAACATTATTGTGATGAAAGCCGGTACAGCCCATGGCAGTATATATATTGTCCTGAAGAATTTCTTCCCCTTGATCCTGTCGTTGTTTACCAAGAGGGCAAGGAAGAATCCCAGGAGAATTGCCAGGGTTGTTGCAACAAGGGTCCATATCACGGTCCATATGAATATGAGCCAGAACACACTTCCCGCCAGACCTTCACCCAGGGCAATCAGCTTGTAGTTCTCGATCCCTATCCAGGCGAACTTGGACTGATTCTGTGGATTCATATTTGTGAAGGACAGCAGCAGGGTAGTTATGACAGGTACAAGGACTATGAATACAATTACCAGCATCGCAGGAAATGACGTGACATATGGAAAGCCTTCCTGGAATATGGTCCGCTTGGTTTCAAACCAGTTTGATGGCCGGATTCCCTTTATCATATCCCTCTCGGTGTTCAGTACATCCCTGAAGGATGCATAGTAAAGTCCAAGGGCAATCAGCAAAAGGAAAATGGCAACAATACCCTCTATCATGAATATCAGGGACTTGTGGACCCTTGCTCCCCCCTCTGCCAGGGAGATCAGTCCAGAGATACCCTCTCCCTGATAGTTCCCGTAGCCAAGGGCATAGGGTATTGCAATAAGATATATGAAGAGTGTTGCTAAAAAGAAAAACATGGCCTTTCTTTTTTGACCGTTTATCAGCTGGCCCATACCTGGTACCAATGGTGTCAGGTATGCAACAGTTGGGCTGTTCTTTTCATACTCAACGGGAATCTTTCTCCTGGTGTCTGCGACATCCGCCTTCAGTATCTTTTCGCTTCTCCTGACTCCGTTCCTAAGCTCCCTCTTCTTGCTCCTAATAAAATCCTTGTTCTCAACTGATGGTATCTTGTATTCCTGAAGCCTAACCTGATTCTTGTATTCCCTTTTCAGCTCCTTGATAGCATTGGTTTCGGCCTTGCTTGAAATTACCCCTTCTTTTCTTCTTTCCTTGACCTTCTGAATCTCCTGGTCTCTCTTCTCCTTGGCTTCCTTCTTGAAGGATTTCAGGTCTTCCTTCATTCTTGAATCCTCTTTAGGGTCTATATTTTCCTTTTCCTCCATGGCCTGGGCCAGGTCTGCCTCTATTCCCTCAATGAACTCTATAATCTCAGGAATCTGCTCCACATGGATTTTGCTTTCCCTGTACTTGAAATCTGCTTCATAGGTAAGCTCACTGTAGCCCTTGTAGAAATCCATTCTCTTCCCGTGATGAAATCTTCTGGTCTTAAGATCCTTAACCTGGCTGTCAAGGCTAGTGGGTAGGGTTTTTTCGTATCCTGATTCCTCAGCTTTGACTGATCTGAGAAACTCATCCTCCTTTTTTCTGAACTCCTCAAGCTTCACATTGTGTGGATGCTTTTTCTTATTGGAGACAAGACTCTTTCTTTCCTTCTGGAGTGCGATTTTCTTTTCCTTGTCAGTTTCCTGACTGATTTTCTCATCAAGTCTTGCAAGGTCCAGAAGGTACTTGTTCTTTCTTTCGTATTCATTTCCTATATTGTCCTTTAAATACAGGCTGTAGGTTGCCATCTAATTCTCACCCCCGGTGTTATCCCTTGAAATGCCAACGCCGAAATAAATATAAAGTATAAGTGCGGTATAGACCAATCCGTTCAGATAAAAGAAAGCTGATTGGAAATTCATGTCTGCAGTTGTGTATGCCAGACCTCCAAAGGATAATATGACCCAGACATATATGACAAGAGGTGATAATTTTGCCTTTGTATGGGTGACAAATGCCATGACGGCAATTGTTGAAGGTATGACAACCTTTAGAAAGTATATGGCTAGATTTGAAGAAACGTATTGAGTGAACAGTAAATCATCCGGGTTATTGTCTGGAAAGTTTTCAGCTGCCCATTGTATGAATAGGTTTCCATCCTTAACCACCAGCAGCGCCTCAAATGAAGCAAGGAGGACCAGCATACTGGTCATAGCCAATATTATGTAGAATTTTCTTGCTGACAGATGTCTTTTTTCACTCATATTATTCTCCTTGCCCTACTTATAAATTTTTTGGGAATAGAGTCTGAGCTCTATTCCCAAAATTATCTAGTAGTTCATCATCATGGCTTCAAAGGAAGCTTTCATTGCATCATAAGCCTCTTCAACTGAACCTGGGTTTACAGAAGACCATGAAAGAAGTCCATTCTTCCAAGTATCCCATACAGATCCCCACTCTGTGAAAAGAGGTCTTGCAGGAGCTGCATCATAGGATTCAAGCACTGCTGAGATTACTTTCTTGTCAGTCTCTGAAAGGTCTGAATTAAGGTACTGATCAGCTGGTACGTTTTCCATGATTTTACCTGTTGCCTTGAAGAAGTCAACAGCATGTTCAGTGTTCATGATCTCTTCGATCATTGCCTGTGATAGTGCCATCTTGTCTGCATCCATCTCATTCCTTGAGTTGATTGCCAATCCCCAACCACCTTTCCAGTGGGCCAGTGGATATCCCTCGACTAGAACCTGATTTATTGGAATTATGTCAAGGTCCTCTCCATCTCCAGCAAGTGCTGAAAGACTTCCTGTTGACCAAGGGCCTTCAAGTCTTATTACATTCTGTCCACCAGTTGAAAATTCAGTGTCCATGTATCCCCATGCTGCATTTTCATCCCAAAGAGGTGTCCCTTCGGTGTAGTGTGCATTCCAGTAGTTGTAAAGAGCTGTGAAAACAGCCTGCTGCTGCTCATTCAATTCAGAAAAGTCCTTGGTCATGTCTGAATACAGCTGACCTGATTCGTCATGTCCAAGAAGCTCAATTCCGCCTGCATTTGCGAAGGCAACGCCAAACCATGCATCAAATGCCGGTACCAGCATATCCACATGTCCAAGGTCAGTAAACTCAATCTCGCTTTCAAGATCGATTCCCTTTACCTCTGCGTTGGCTGTGTTGACAAAGTTTACCAAAGTCTCAATGTTCATTGGGAATGCCAGATAATCTCCCTCAATGTTGAAGTTACCGCCTAATCCCTCATCATAGTTCTCAAATCCGCCAACATTTTCCGCCATTGCCATTGCATCAATTGGCGCCAGGGCTTCATTGTTTGAAAGTCCGTAGATCCTGTCTGCAGGTATTGCAAAAACATCAGCTACGTCCTCATTGGTTACATCGGTTGCGTCAAGAACATCCAGATGGTCAAATGAACCAATTTCAATAAGCTCGATTGTTGCGTCAGGATGCTTCTCCATAACCCTTGCAACTGCTGCTTCATAATATTCTCTCCAGCTTGATTCAACCTGTAATGATATGCTTGCTGAAATACCTTCTGCAGGAGCTTCGCCCGTAGGTTCCTCAGATGGCGTCGGCTCCTCATCTGCTCCAGGTGCACATGCAGTGATTGTCAGTGCCAACACAAGGAACATCACCAAGAATAAATTCCTTTTAATTTTCATCTTTTCTTCCCCCTAATCTTTTTTGTGCATACGATTGCATAGAATGCAAAAATATATAATTTAATCCATCCCTCAGGGAGGAACTAAATCCATTCTAATATGGGCAAGGGGCGAAGCCCCTTGACCTAAATCTTTTCTATATCCCAGATCTCCTGGGCATATTGCTCAATTGTTCTATCTGAACTAAATTTACCCGAATTTGACATATTTAACCAACATTTTCTAGCCCAGCCCAGCCTGTCTCTGAAATCAGCATCTGCTTTTTCGTGGGCTTTCCTGTATTCGTCAAAATCCT
>Ga0224486_100296_pt1 | contig 19512 bp, 14 predicted proteins | sample TexhydDE_CT_test_FD_172013 | JGI IMG/M metagenome (GOLD analysis project Ga0224486, IMG submission 172013) | Fracking water microbial communities from deep shales in Oklahoma, United States - hydraulically fractured wells DE_CT_test ... | reverse complement strand
GTCACCACCGCTACCTTGAGAACTCGCCAGAGTTTATAGCTATCGCTACAGGCACCAAGACTTGTTCCACCCAGAGGTCTTGATTCCTCCCCTGGCTCACTCTCAAGGCTTTGTATCCACTTTTTAAGTGCTGATCGCTTGCAGCAATCCCTCCCGGCTCTTCCCTTTTTTCCATCCCGCTTGTATCCTTGCATACGCATACTTTCTTTCTCCTACGTTGATTCTTAGTCTAGCACCATTTTCATATATCTCAATCCTTGTGTTGAGATTCCCTTTCTTGCTCCTGTCACCTCTTGAATAAAGATTGCCTTTCCTTCTCTCCTGCCACTCCTGTTTTAACTTCTTGTATGCTTTCCCGTTTATGTGCCGTTTCTTGAGCTTATCAAACAAACTCCTGCCACCAAAAATAACCTTACTGGGATTTTCGTCCCTTTCTCTGCAAGACTCTAAAACGCTCTTTGCCTTCATTATCGCATCATCTACATACCTCGAATTTAAATTAAAAACCCCCTGTAGTTCTCTTTTTAATGTGTTTCTGCTCGAGCCTTCTAAAAGCCTGTTATATGCATATCTCATGCAGGATGACCATCTTCTCATTAAATCCGCTACTGCTTGCTCATCTTCCTTGCTTGAAAAAGTAAGTTTAGCCTGTATTGTTATCATGTCTTTCCCCTTCTTTTTTGTATCTTCTTCTCCCTTTTGGTGTCCTAATTGGAGTTATTAACCCTTCCTTTTCCCAATTTATTAATGTACTTCTGCTGATGTTGTATGTTTCTTTAACTTTTTGTATACTCAACAACATCGATAATCACCCAATTAAAATTATATCATTTTGTATTGTTATTTTCAGCTGTTGTTAACTCCTTTACATGTTTTGATATGTCCTTGTTTTTAGCTGAACTGCTGATTGCCCACATTTATTGAAGCACATATTTACCAATGCAAACTAATTTTATTTTATCACAGAGGCAAGGAATCATCAATACGACTTAAAGGTTTGTTTCATCATATTGTAGTTTGCGTTCCACAGAGAAATAATGCTAATATTAAAAAATCAGGTAACGGAAAAGATTTATCCGTTACCCTCTATTTCAAAATATTCAACCCATCAGCCGCATTTTGAGTAACCACAGGAACGGCACACAACGCATCCGCCATCGTGCTCCATGGTTGCCCCGCACTCAGGGCAGCTCTGACCTTTTGTCTGAGGCGGATTGTCATCCACCAAAGAGTCGGTCCCCCCCAGCTGAATCCCGCCATTTTCCCTGAACGGGTTGTTGCAGACGTCCTTTAGCGAACAGAGCGAGCAGTTAGCAAGACAGCTGTGCCTGTCCACCATATCCGGGCTGCCGATATCCAGCTCTTCGGCTTCCAGGTTATTGTTGAGCCTCAACTTTACCACCTTCTCCAGCACCCTGCCTATGGCATCAGGACAGGACAGAACTTTAAGCCCCTTCTGCCGCAAGGTGGAATGGCACCTGATGCCCTTGAGCTGCTCTATGATGGTGTCGACATCCATGCCAGAGCGCAGCGCTATGGAGATCAAGCGGCTGGTGGCCTCGGACTGCGAAGGACAACCGCCGGCCCTTCCTAAGTTGGTGAACACCTCGCATATGCCCTGCTCGTCGTAATTGACGGTGATGTACAGGTTACCGCAGCCGATCTTCACCTTTTCGGTAAAGCCCATAGTAACGTCGGGCCTTGGCCTGGGCGTTATCCTGGGCTGCTTGCTTTCGGCCTGCTCCTTCATGCGGCTGTATATCTTTTCGGTGAGAGACCCGCTTTTTTCTTTCTTATCTTCTCTTGGTTTATCCTCCGCCGGTTTATCCTCTTTGGGCTTCACGCTCAAAACCTGGCTTTCCCGGCTGCCGTCCCTGTAAATGGTCACGCCCTTGCATCCCAGCTCATAAGCTAGCCAGTACACCTTTCTTACATCCTCTACGGTGGCGCTGTTGGGGAAGTTGACCGTCTTGGACACGGCGTTGTCGGTGTACTCCTGGAAGGCTGCCTGCATGCGCACGTGATACTCGGGCGAGACGTCGTGTGCGGTCACAAACACCCGCCTTACATCCTCGGGTATCTCCTCCATACCCTGTATGCTGCCGCGGGCGGCTATCTTCCTCATCAGCTCGTCGGAATAAAATCCCCGCTTTATGGCCACCTCTTTAAAATAGGGATGCACTTCCACCAGCTCATCGTTATCCATCACGTTGCGCACAAAGGATATGGCAAACAGCGGCTCTATTCCGCTGGTGGTACCGCATATGATGCTTATGGTACCGGTTGGAGCTATGGTGGTAGTGGTGGCGTTTCTGAGCTTTCTGCCCTTATGCCTTAAAGTGCTCTTCTCAAAGAACGGGAACGGCCCCCTGACCTCGGCCAGATGCGCCGACATCTCCTTGGAGCGCTCCTGTATGAACTTCATGACCTGGCGGGCAAGCTCTACCGCCTCATCGGAGTTATAAGGGATGCCCAGCTTAAACAGCATGTCGGCAAACCCCATAACCCCAAGGCCGATTTTCCTGCTGCCCTTGGTCATCTCCTCAATCTGCGGGAGCGGATACTTGTTTACGTCTATCACGTTGTCCAGGAAGTGCACCGCTAAGTCCACAACCCTGCCTAGCTTGTCGTAGTTTATGACGTATTTTCCGTCAACCTCTTCAACCATTCTGGAGAGGTTTATGGAGCCCAGGTTACAGCTCTCATAGGGCAGGAGTGGCTGCTCGCCGCAATTGTGCACATATATTCCGTTGGCGTCAAAAGCATTAACCCCTGGGATTTGAACGTCAAAAACATCTTTTTCACCCGCCGAAATAATCTCAGTAACCGTTGCAACAAACCTTTCCCTGTTGAGGGCTCTTTTGTATTCCTCAAGGCGCTGCCTTAGAAGCTCTTGCTTCTTTACATTGCTGAATCCTACCTTTTCGAAGAAAACCTGCATGTTATCCGAGGTGATAACCAGCTCATGACCAGCCTTGATGCTGTATTCTTTCATTCCTCCTTTGCCATCCGGCATCTCTTTAATGTCCTCGGATTTGCGTTCCAAATATATGGTCGAAGCTATCCCCAATCGCAGCAACATCCGCTGCACAATCCTTAATCCTTCGGCGTCATTGTGCCACAGCCTGATGGATACTCCTTTTTCCTGAACACCTGCTACAGTCCCATCAGCATCAAAAAGTCCCCTTAAAAACCCGCGGTGAAATTCATAGCTTGTCCTTTCCAATTTTTCAGTAATTTTTTTGTTTCCCGGAACAATCCCATAGGCGGCCGCCAAATCTCTAAGGGCTGCCATCTGAAGCCTGTGTTCTTTCCTTTCGCTAATCACACGCTTAAATCCCTTAAAGTCATCCCTGTGCGGTAGGGTAAAAGCGGCTTTTTGCGCTGCCTCCATGACGGATTGGGTTTCTTGGTCATCTCCCCATACAGAGATAACACCGCCCTCATCCTTCAACGTGCCATCCCCTATAAGAAGGCCTAGCAGATATCCTTCCTCAAAAGTTCCCTGCCCTTTCCACACAAGCCCGCGGTTGTTGGATAAGATTATCTGATCCCCCGGCTTCAATTCTCCAGCCGGTTTCCAGTCCTCCTCTATTCTGTCGCGAGTCACTAAAGAAGCAACCCTTATCTTGTGATCCGGCGTGACTTCTATGCTGTAACCTCTATCGGTGTGTATTCTTATAACCTGCTTTCTGCCAGTCTTAAAAAATCCCTGCTCAGTTGAGGGATAAAAACTTCCATTTAGTGCAAGGGATACCTGCCTGCCCAGTATATCGGCTACCTGTGCAGGGCCTTCTTCCGTAAGCACCCAGGTATCACCCGTTACGCACGGATTGGTGCTCTCGATCTCGCCCAGCTCAATGAGCACGTTGTCCCTGTTTAAACGGTCCAAAAACACAATCCCCGGCTCCCCGTTATGCCAGGCGTTTTCGACGATCTTATCGAATACCTCCCTGGCATTGAGCTTGCCAGCCGGTTTGCCCGTCCTGGGGTCTATAAGGTCGTAATCCTCCCCTCGCTCCACGGCCTGCATAAAGGCCTCGGTGATGCCAACGCTTATGTTGAAATTGGTTATGTCGGAGTTGTTCTTCTTGCAGTCGATAAACTCCAATATGTCGGGATGGTCCACCCTGAGTATTCCCATGTTGGCGCCGCGACGGGTACCACCCTGCTTTACGGCCTCGGTGGCGGCGTTGAACACCTTCATAAAGCTAACGGGACCGCTGGCCACGCCACCGGTGGACTTCACCGCAGAGCCTTTGGGGCGCAGGCGCGAAAAGCTGAACCCCGTACCGCCGCCGCTTTTATGTATCAAGGCAGCGTGCTTGACTGCGTCGAATATGCCCTCCATGCTATCGGGAACGGGCAGCACGAAACAGGCAGACAGCTGTCCCAGCGGCCTGCCGGCATTCATCAAAGTGGGAGAGTTAGGCATGAACTCGAGATTTACCATGAGATTATAGAATTCCTCTTCCACCGCTTCCACATCGGCATCAGGTGAATATATCTTATCAGCCTGAGCGACATGCCTTGCCACGCGCCTGAACATGTCCTCAACCGTCTCAATTATATTGCCGTTTTCGTCCTTGGCCAGATACCTCTTTTGCAAAACCTTCAAAGCATTCTCGGTTAAGTTCATACAATACCCTCCTATACTCATCTTCAGTATGTGATCAGCATATATACGAAAGTTATATATGCATATATATGGTGTTATTTTTTTATTTCAGGTACTATATATTGTATCATCTAACTTTGAAGGAGTCAAACGCCTACAGATTTAAACAATAAATAAAGGGGACCCATTTTTCTGGTAAATTGGTCCCCTTTCAATTCCTCTTAGCAAATATTACTTAGTTTTATGGCTCAGTTTTATAGTGGGAATGCTATTCTTGACATAAGTCTTGTCAATGCTTGTTTTATCTTGCAGCATCCCCGCCCATGATTAATTAAAATTAGAACCACGGGTAAAAATCAAGACCAAAGACGCCACCTGATTAAACAGACAATGACTCTGTTAAAGCTGGCACTGTACTTGCATGATTGCCTGATGCGGGTGCCCCAGTATCAAAGCAATAACGCTATTAAAGCTAGCGCTGCACCCTGCCGGAGGCATCCCCCTTCATGAGGGTCTCAACCTCTTCAACCGATACGTGGTTGGCATCTCCCTCGATGGTGTGCTTCAGAGCAGAGGCCGCCACCGCAAACTCCAGCGCATACTGTGGATCTTTGCCGGTGATGAGGGAGTATATAAGCCCGGCGCCAAATGAGTCGCCTCCCCCTACGCGGTCCACAATGTGGAGCTTATACTTCTTGGAGAAATAATATTCTTTGCCATCATACAGCATGCCCGACCAGTTATTGTCGGAGGCCGACAGGCTCTCCCTCAGGGTGATAGCCACCATCCTGAGATTGAAGCGGTTGTACAGTTCGCGGGCCACGTATTTGTATCCTTCCAGGTTGAGCTCACCGGCAATCACGTCGCTGTCGGGTGCTTTTATGCCAAACACCTTCTCGGCATCCTCTTCGTTGGCAATTACTACGTCAACGTACTGCATGAGGTTGCCCATTACCCTGCCTGCCTTTTCGGTGGACCACAGCTTTTTGCGGTAATTCAGGTCGCAGCTTATGGTAAGGCCCATCTCCTTTGCGACTTTGCAGCCCTCTTCAACCAGCTCGGCCACATTGTCACCCAGTGCCGGCGTAATCCCCGTGAAATGGAACCACTCGGCACCTTCAAAGGCAGCCTTCCAGTCGATATCGCCTACCTTTGCCTCCGATATGGCCGAGTGTGCCCGGTCGTACACAACCTTAGAAGGTCTCACCGAAGCGCCCTTTTCCATGAAATAAATGCCGATCCTGCTACCGCCCCTGGCTATGTAGCGCGTATCAACGCCATAGCGACGGAGTTCATTGATGGCTGCATCCCCTATTGGATTTTTTGGCAGCTTTGTAACAAACGCAGCATCCACGCCGAAATTGGCCAGTGACACTGCAACGTTTGCCTCTCCGCCGCCGTACACTACATCAAAGCTGCTTGCCTGGGTAAACCTCAAATACCCTGGCGGTGACAATCTCAGCATGATCTCGCCAAAGGTTACTACTCTCTTGGACATACATAAACCTCCTCACCTTATTATTATAATGTTGTCCATCTCAATTCCCATTTGGGATGGGATGGGTAATACGGACACCGCATAAAGAGCTCGCAAAATATTCGTCTTTGTGCCATCTTTTTATTCTCGCCATGCCTGTTTTTTATATCAAGGCTAAATATTACTCAATCGCTATCATGCTGACATCGAAGTTAAAAGTCCTGTTCATAAAACCCCGTTCATTCCAAAAGTTATACTTACTTATTAGCCTTGGCAGAAATTAGAGTCTTCTTGCTCATCTCAGATAAACATAGCTTCCTGCCCTAAATACCTCTTCCACAACCGCGCTTCATCCCATCTTAATTAGAAAATGGAGCTTTTTAAGACAAAGATGTTAGAAACTAATTTATACAACAGCACATCCTTGCAATCTCAATATATACGAAGGTGCGAGACATGTGAACATATGGAGTTACCGCGCTTCTCTAGCTGCCCGAATCTTTGCAATGAATTCCTGTGCAGTCCTGGTTATGGCTTCGTAGTCCCCGCTCTTTGCCCCTTTGGTCAATGCGCTGCCCACGCCTACCGCCACGGCGCCGGCTTTGATCCATTCTTCAACGTTGTCCAGGCTGACGCCTCCTGTGGGCATCAATTTGGCGTAGGGTATGGGCCCAAGTATGGCTTTGATGATTTGCGGCCCGAAAAGCTCTCCGGGGAAGATCTTGATGATGTCGGCACCCGCTTCCATGGCCTCCACAACTTCCTTGATGGTCATAGCACCCGGCATGCATGGCACCCTGTACCTGTTGCACAGCTTGACGGTGTCAAGGTTCAAATAGGGGCTTACCACATATTGCGCACCTGCCAGGATGGCCGTTCTGGCCGTTTCGGCATCCATCACTGTACCGGCTCCAAGCAAGATCTCACCGTTGCTATAAACCTTTGCCAGCTCCTTGATGACCTCTGCAGCACCAGGGACGGTAAATGTGATCTCGATGGCAGCCACCCCGCCCTTCATGCAGGCATCGGCAATCTTCAATGCCTGCTCACTTGACTCGGCCCTTACCACCGCCACCAGGCCGCCTTCAACTATCCTTGAGAGGACCTGTTCCTTATCCATGATTTACATCTCCCTTCTTTGTTTATAAATATACATTTTTTTAAGCAAGCACCATTCAGGCTCATCTTAATGGAAAATAAACACTTGTTGCAGCAGATAAGGTATCCTACATCACCTTCTAGGGCTATACCCCATCCTCTTAGAGATTTCCCGGGCTGTTTCAACCACGTATTTCGCGATTTCCTCATCCCGCTCGGGTGAGATTATGGTTTTCAAGCCCGATGTACTGACCGCCGCGATAATCTCGTTCCTGTAGTCATACACGGGAGCAGCGATGCACCGTATGCCCTCCTCGTGCTCTTCATTATCCACAGCCCAACCCCTTTCCCTGACGGCGTCAATCTCTGATATCAGCTTTTCAATGTCGGTAATGGTGTTGGCTGTACGCGGGGTAAGCTGCTTATTCTGAAAAATCTTCCTTATTTCACTATCTTCTTTATTCATTAAGAGTACCTTGCCCACGGCTGTGCAGTAAAGCGGCACCCTTTTGCCAATGGCCGAATACATGCGAATGGTGTTAAAGCTCTCAATCTTATCGATATATACCGCCTCGTCGTGGTCTAGTATAGCCAGATGAACCGGCTGGGCAGTCAAAGCCGCCAGCCTTCTTAAATAAGGCTGGGCTTCTGTCTTAAGCTCAAGGCTGTTCAAATAAAGGCTGCACAGCTCAACAAGCTTCAAGCCAAGGCGATAAGCGCCAGTTGCCTCATTTTTTTCGATGTATCCTCTTGAAGCCATGGATGCCAACAGGCGATAGACGGTGCTCTTGTGAAGTCCAATGCGACGTGCAATTTCGGTGACACCCAAACCGTCCTTCTGAGTGGCCAAAACTTCCAGTATATCAAAAGCCCTGTCAATGGACTGTACAGTGTCCTTCATGTGGCCTCCTTTGTTTCGCATTATGAAACTGCGTTTCTAAATAACATTATACTATAATTATTGGCCCTATTCAATATCTATGGTTATCATATTTCAGCTCCACCAGAAGAATAGCATTAGCTGCAAACGAGCAAAGTGAACAAAGAACCAGCCTGTAAGTTTACAGGCCGGTTCTTTAAATCTTATAGCTTCCTGTTTACAAAATCCCAGAAGTTCTGGCTGAACAGCTTGTGCACATCCCTGCGGATCTCGCTCTCCTCAAGCTGCCAGCCTGTCTCCATCAGGTCTCTGTACTTGTCAAACAGCACATCCGCTATGATCTTCCTGGAATGTGCCCATTTATAGATGAGCTGATCCAGCACTCGGGCATCAGAATGCTGCGGTATGACGCTGACGCCCAGAAGCTCAAACCGCATACGGGTCATCTCGTCAACCAGGCTCGGGTTGTTGAGGAACCACCAGCATCCAAACACCATCAAATTCCTGAACTTGCGCGCCGCCACGCTCAATTCGTGCTGGTTTTCCCTGGACAGCATGGTGACCATGAACTTGTTATACGGATGGTTGGCACACAGGTACTCAACCGTTTCAATGCTTCCCTTGCCCACCGAATCGCCTGCCAGCTTCAATCCCGGATTGACAAGCTTTTTCACCCCTATCATCATTGCAAGGGGTATGTTGAACTCCCTGCATACCGGCAGCACGCATTCCTCAATGAGCACTGCTCTGGTGGAGTTTTCCGGGAAGGCAAATGTGGGCGGCAACGATACAGCCATGTACACGGGTTGCATGCGATTTGCCCAATCGCTCAGGAAACGCCTTACCTCTTTGAGCGTCGTCTGGCTCAATTCCTCCTCCACATCATAGCCCCATTCCTTAAGCTTTATCCAGGTTTGGTCCCATGTGTTGAGTAGGGGGTCAATTCGCAGCGCTGCTTTAAACCGCGGATCGGCTTTGTAGGATTCAAGCCACACCTTTCTTTCGTTGTCATCAAAAGGATCGTTGGTCATCACCACTTCTTTAACCCTGGACAGTTCAAACACCTGATCCACGTATTCTTCCATGGTCTTCCCTGCAAAATACTGGCGGTATGCCTCCAGATCTCGCTTTGCAACATCAAGTCCCAGCTTATTGAGTACCGTGAGCACGCCGCGGCAAGCCTCGCTGTACGGGCTGTTTTCCAAAAACAGCGTTTTCCATATGAGGTCGGCCTGCTCCTTTTTGGACATGCTCCAGAATTCATCGTAGGGCATGTCTATCCATCGGAAGACTTCTGCCACCAGGTAATGATAGGTAAGTAGCTCATCAACGCCCCACAGCAACATGTCGCCGAAACAGGGCGTATACAGATGGGTGTGCACGTCGGTGATTTCAACCTGTTCCACCGCTGCATCCACCGCAGCTCTTAACTCTTTAACATCGGTAATTGGCATAATTTAATCACTCCTTTTCAAAAAATATCATTTTTACCTGTCATTTTTATTTACTCAATAATTTTCTTTATAACCAACCCATTTTTATACGTTTGTATTAACATCTGTACTACACAAAACGGCATAGTTGCCATAGCTTTTTAAGCGTAATCTATGATTTCATACCCCGTCTTCAAATATTAAAAACTCTCGAAAACTATTGAGCCCGTTTTGCTTTTGTTTTTATCATTAGCTCGAATATTCAGCTGCTCCCCCTTATTACCAGCTCGGGAGTAACCACAACCTTATGCGTAACCTCTTTGCCCTGCAACACGTCGTACAGCATCTGTACAGCCCCCAAAGCCATGTCGGTCACCTTGTTGTCAACAGTAGACAGCTCGGGCACAGTACACAGCGAATACTGCGAGTTGTTAAACCCAAACACAGCTACATCCTCTGGTACCCGTTTCCCCACCTCCCTGAGCTTTTTGAGCACCCCCACCGCGATGATGTCCTCACTGGTCAAAATTGCTGTATATCGCTTTCCTTCCCTTTCTAGCCTCTCCACCCCTTCATATCCACCCTGGATACCCTGGGGTACCTTGATGATGCTGCCATCGTCAAACTTAAGGTTGTTCTTTTTCAGGCCCCTCTTAAAGCCCTCTATCTTGGCCATACCGCTGAAGCTTTCCACATCATACATATACACCATATCCCTGTGCCCTTTTGAATAAAGCAGTTCAACAATGTTAAAGATAGCGGCTCCATCATCGCAGACAATTGAATAGATGTTGTCCTCCTGCAGGTCACCATTGAGCATTACCACGGGTACATGCGTAGCTACCTCGTATATATGGCTGTTGTCGTTCTTCTCCTTGAAGACCGAACCCACCAGGATGATGCCATCCACCTTTTTTTGCAGCATTATCCGGAGGTATTCCTTTTTCTTTTTAAGCTCCAGTCCGGTATTGCACAAAATCACGTTGTACCCCAGCTCCCTAAACCTTTGTTCTATGGTATAAATAGCGCTGGCATAATACGAGTCCCTCACATCGCTGGTTAAAACGCCAATGGTATGCGTGGCCCTGGTCACCAGGCTTCGCGCTATGGCATTGGGAGTGTACCTGTACTGCCGCAGTACAGCCTCCACCCTCTCCCTGGTCTCCTGTTTAACATTTGGACTGTTGTTTATCACCCTGGATACTGTTGCAATGGATACCCCGGCTTTTTTTGCGATCTCGTAGATGTTCATAAAATGCGCATCATCCTCCACCCTGCTGTATGCTTATGGCTATGCTGCCAGTTATAACGTCTCCCGGCTGCATATAGATTGTACCTGTATCCTCTATCCCCTCTTCAGCCATATTGAATCCGTTATTGCAGTTGGTGACCGGCTCAACCGCAAAAAACTCATGGTTATCTTTAGGCGAATATAGGATCACGTGCTTGAATATCTCATCCGCCTTCATGGTAAGCGTCACACCGCTACCGGGCCATTTTATAAAGATGGGAGCATGGAGAGCCCTGTAGCACTTGTCGATATGCTCAAGGCCCAGCTGCCTCTCGTGGGAAAAGTCAAGCTCATGAGGTATTTCTGTCCACGGTCCGGTAGGTATTGGAGTATCGCCGGGATAAACGCCCTTTGCGGGCATTTGCAGAAACACAGCATCGTCCTGCTGGGTGAGCTTCCTCATGAAATATGGGTGAATGCCCATACCGCCCGGCATCTCTTCAGCCCCTGTGTTTTTGAGCATCAGGCGAATGGTTAATTTGGATCCTGCCAGAGCGTATTCTATCTCGGCATAAAAGGGGAAAGGCCATGCTATGTCATTGAAATCCCTGCTGTCAAAGCCCATTACAATCCGCTCGGCACTTCTATAGAGCACTTTCCAGGGCCTGAAGCGCACATCGCCGTGTATGGAATGCCCCTCAGGGGTATTCTTTTGAAGGTTATAGGCCTTGCCCCTGAATTTTAAGACGGCATTTTCGATGCGGTTTGAATAGGGGATCATATTGAAACAGGCAAACTGGCCCGCACTTTTGCTCTCCACCGCCTCAAAGGGCGTGGGCCTCATTATATCCACCCATTCATTGCCCAGGCAATACCTCATGGAGAATATACCCGCCCCCACACGAGGGCATACCTTAACCTCTATATGTTCATTTTTCAATACTTCCAATGACTGTTCCATCACATACCCTCCAGGTTTTCGAACTTAGATCCCTCATACGCAAAAAGCCAGATTATCTCTTCATCGATAGCATTAACTACCTCCGCAGCCTTAACTCAAGCTATTTGGGCTCTATCATGTCTTCTTGCCATCCCCATCATCAAAATCAAAGCAATCTCTTCTCATCCGTAAATAAGTGCGGACTCGCTCATTCGCAGACAGAGGGTTACATCTTTGTGTTACTCCAACACCCGTTCAGCGGTTTCTATCTCTCAAAATTTTAAGTTGGGACCGCCCCACCTTACATATACCCTGCTTAAAGCTCAGGTCGCAAAATAATAAGCTTTACCGGCGGTGTTAGCAGCAATTGGTTTGTACCCCTCTTTCGCATAAGGTGCGGTGACAACTTGCTTTGTCAATTCCCTCATTCGCTGAAGAACCTGCCTCTATACGCCCACAGGCCCAGCGCCGGATTGCTTATATAGAAAATCCTCTCCCCGTTTTCCAGCACGTTAAACCCGTCCTTGAGCTTTTCGGGGTTGTAAAGCCTGTAGGCCTCTTCCAAGTCCATGTACTTGAAGTTTACGCCCTCCACTTCCTCGCGGGTTAGATGGCCGGGCGCGTATGTGATGGTAAACCGCCCATCCGATGAACCGTGGATCAAATGAGCCGCCACCGATTGGTTCTCCTGCAGGTCCTTTTGCTCCTTCCAAAGCTTGAGCACCCGCTCCCTACCCACATAGCCGTACTTGCGAATCAGCAGGTCATTGCCCTTATCCTCGCCGAACTGCCTCACGCCGGGAGCCAGCACTATGAGCTCCCCGCCATCGGCAATGGCCATACGTGTCCTGTATATAGCCTTGTTGCCCAGCCAGGTACTCTTAAACTCCTGTGGGTCCAAGTACACCACCACTTTGTGCAGCGGTTCGTCCAGGAACTGCATATTCTTCTGCTGGCTCAAAGCCACAGCCTCCTCAAACAGCCTGCGCTCCCTCCCGATGAACAGGCCGTGAATCAAAACTTTTCCTTCTTCATGGGTAGTTACCGTCAGTATATACATGAGGGGCATGTCTTTGGCAAAGTGCTGCTCCGCATAGTCAAACACCTTGCGCACCGGCGAATGGTCCCGGCCCATGATCCTCTCCATGCCGTACACAGCGCCCAGCATGTGCGTCTTGTTTATCATGCTGTATCCGCCGCAGCCCACAAATATGTTCTTGCTGTAGTTGGCCATCCCTACTACCTCGTGGGGCACCACCTGACCGATGGAGATGATGAGGTCATAACCTCCTTTAACCAGGCGCCAGTTGACCTCCACATCTATGGGGTCCTCCATCAAGCCTTCGGAGATCTCCTTGATATACTGGCCGGGCACTTCCCCAATCTTTATTACATCCTCCCGCCAGTTGTGCACGATAAACCGCTCTTTAGGGATCCCCTCCCCGAAGAAGGCTATGCGCTCCTCATCGCTCACGGGCATGTGAGTGCCCAGCGCCGGCATGATATCCACCTGGCAGGTGTCCTTAAGCATCTCATACAGCATGGCGGTGATGTCCCCCGCTCCCGAGTGAGCGCGGGTAAAATCCGGCGGCAACAGAAGCACCTTTTTGAGGCTATCTTTGCGCCCCTCCAAAGCCCTCTCCATGGCAGCACGAATCTGCCCGGCATCAAGCCCCCTGTTATCGGCCGCTTTTAATATAATTCCTTCCATAATTCACTCACCCCTGTTTGCCGTTTTATCATACCATTCCATGTAGCGCTCAAACCTCTTGGCGTATACCTTTGCCATCGACTCATTTGGAACTATTCTTTCTCCCTGACTTGGATTGAACTCCTCCAGCGACTTTATGGCGCCAATGGCCTTTAATGCCACCGCTACAGCTCCCATTGTAGAGGCATGCTCTACGCTGGAGGTGTATATCTCCCTCTGGAATATATCGGCCGCCATTTGAAGCCACCAGCGGGAATTCTCGATGCCTCCCGATATCCTGATCTCCCTGGGTGCACCCATAAGCTGCTCCAGAACCACGTAGCATTGATACAGGTTAAACAGTATCCCTTCCAGTATTGCATAATGGAGGTGCCCTATCTCATGATGGGGTTTAAGGCCGACAAAGCCGCCCGTCCTGCTGTCCTCCCATCCCGGGCAGCGTTCGCCGTACAAAAACGGCAGAAAAACGGGCGCATCCTGTATATCAACCTTGCTGGCCAGCTCATCCAGTGCGCGATAGCTTACCTTCCCAAGGTTTAGCTTTTTCCCAAACCATTCCACGCAGTTTCCGGCGCCCGATGTAGCAGCTCCGGCCAGCCTTTTGCCCTCGGCCACATAATAGCACCACGTCGATGGGTCATCTGGCAAAACCGGGACAGGGCTGGCAACCCTGAGGGCTCCGCTGGTTCCCACCGACATGGTCATTATGCCCTGGCCCATGGCTCCTACTCCCACCTGGTTCAGCGCCCCGTCGGGGCCGGGCAGCGCCACCGGAATGCCAGCCTTAAGCCCCAGCTTCGAGGCAGCCTCCTGGCTCAAAGGGGCCGTATGGTCCAGCTCGTAAAGCGGAGCCAGCTGGGACACTTTTAGCCCTGCAAAGTCCAGTATTTCCTTGTCCCATTCCAGAGTGTGGATGTTCATAAACCCGGTGCCCGACGCAATGCTGTGCGAAACCCCTGTCTGCCCCGTCAGCTTTTCAAAGACGTATTCCGGCTGTGAAGAAAGGTAGCCTTCGGGATCAAGCTGCCCCTCTTGCTTGGCATGAAGGTACTTCCACACCGGATATATGCTGTGCACCATACAGCCTGTGCGCTGGTAAAACCATCGCTTGAGCTGCTCATCCTTTCTGTACCGGCCAGCAGTGGGAGCGGCCTCGGTACTGGCCCAGGTCTTGATCCTGCCTATGGGCTTGCGCTCCCGGTCTAAAAACAGCACGCTGTGCCAGGTGCTTCCCAGGCCAATGGCGTCGATCTCGCAGTTTTCACGCTCGATAAGCGCCCTGGCGCATTCTATCACGGCCTGGTAGATCCCGTCCGGGTCCTGGGAAACCACATCGTTTACGGTATCCTTATAAGGTACGCTCAATACTCCCCTTATCCCCTTTTCAACGGAGTATATCATGGCTTTGGCAGAAGAGGTGCTCACTTCCAAAGCAAGGATATTCACGCCCATCAATCCTTTCTTACTCTTTTGATAACCAGTCGGTATGGAAAGTGCCTTCCCTGTCTACCCTCTCATACGTGTGAGCTCCGAAATAATCCCGCTGTGCCTGTATCAGGTTAGCCGGCAGCTTATCCCTGCGATAGGAGTCATAATAGAAAAGCGCTGAGCTGAAGCACGGCACCGGAATGCCGTATTGGACGGCCAGGCTTACAACCCTTCTCCAGCTGTCCTGCGCCTTCTCCACTACCTCTTTAAAATAGGGATCCAGCAGCAGATTGGCAAGAGATGGATTCCTGGTATAGGCCTCCTTTATGCGCTCCAGGAACTGCGCGCGGATTATGCACCCTCCACGCCACAGGAGAGCGATATCGCCTAGCTTGAGGTTCCAGTTATAGGTCTCGGATGCCTGTTTGAGAAGTGCAAACCCCTGTGCGTATGAACATATTTTGGATGCGTACAAAGCCCTGCCGATATCCTCTATCAGCTGCTCACGGTCCCCATCAAACTTCGCTTGAGGGCCTTTTAATACTTTGGAGGCAGCCACGCGCTCCTCCTTTATGGCCGATATGCAGCGGGCAAACACCGCCTCAGTGATGGTGGGAATGGCAACGCCCAGGTCCAATGCATCTTGCGACGTCCACTTGCCCGTCCCTTTCTGCCCTGCCCGGTCCAGTATGACATCTACCATGGGCAGACCGGTTTCCTCATCTATCCTTCCCAGGATATCGGCCGTGATCTCGATAAGATAGGAATTGAGCTCACCTTCATTCCACTTCTGGAATATGGGCTGCATCTCTGGAGCCGAAAGCCCCAGCAACTCCTTCATCAGGAAATAGGCTTCGCTGATAAGCTGCATATCACCGTACTCAATGCCATTATGTACCATCTTCACGTAATGGCCGGCGCCATCCGGTCCCACGTAATCGCAGCAGGGAATGCCGTCTCCCACCTTTGCGGCTATATCCCTCAGTATCTTTCCTACCTGTTTCCAGGCCTCGTAAGACCCGCCCGGCATGATGCTGGGACCCTTTAAAGCGCCTTCCTCGCCGCCCGAAACCCCAACGCCCATATAGAGGATCCCCTTTTGCACAAGCTGCTCCGTCCGCCTTATGGTATCCTTAAAATAGGAATTGCCCCCGTCGATCACTATGTCTCCCTCATCGAGCAGAGGAACCAGAGAATCGATCACATCGTCCACGGGTTTCCCTGCCTTAACCATTATCATGACCTTCCGTGGACGGCTCAACGAGGCCACAAACTCCTCCAGGGTATAGGCAGGTATAATCCTTTCCTTGCCCTTTGCAGGCCCATCTATAAACTCCCTGGTCCTTTCGGCAGTACGGTTGTACACCGCCACGCAATAGCCCTTGCTCTCCATGTTAAGCACCAGATTCTGGCCCATGACCGCAAGACCGATAAGCCCTATATCCGCTTTAGCCATTCAAAACAGCTCCTTTCGTGTTTGATTAAGAAAAGAATGGATTTGCTAGACTTTGTTTAAATTAAAAGCACGAGATTAAAGAATAGTGTTTGCAAAAAGCAGGAGCATAACTATTATGTAAGCGCTTACATTTAGTGTAGCACAACGGCTTTTTGCCGTCAACACAAAATTGAACCTTTAAGTACCATTACATCATGGTTTTAGCAGAACTTTAATAGATTGGTATTCTTTCTTGCAGGAAGCCACCTCTATGGCCTTCTTGTAATCCTTTAAATCGAACACATGCGTTACCAGCGGCGATAAATCCATCTTCCCCGATGCCATTAAATCCAGCCCTATTTTAAAGGTTCTCTCCCTTCTTCCATCCACAGGATCGACACCATAACCGTATACCCCCTTTATGGTCACCTCCTTAAACCATACCAGCGACCAGTCCAGTTTTATCTTGGAACCAAGGCCGACCAGTACGAGCGCCCCTCCTGAGTTTATATACCGCAGTGAATCCCTCACGCTGGTTTCGGACCCCACACAGTCAAACACCCTGTCAAATCCGCCAATAAGGTACTTTTCGCCAAGCAGGGGTTTTACCACTTTGCCACCGGTTATTTCCGCCATTGTTTCAACATCGCAGTCCCGTGAATATATAACCCTGTCAGCTCCATACCTCTGGGCAAGCTGGCCCTGAAAATCATACTTGGCTATCACCGTTATATCGGCTTTAGAGCCAAATGCCCTCAGAGACGCCACTATCAAAATTCCTATGATTCCAGCGCCTATTACCAGAACCTTTTCATCGTCCCTGGGAAAATTTCTCAAGACGGGGTGAAGGGCAGAGCACAGGGGATCAATCAAGATGGCCTCTTCATCTTTGAGGTTGTCGGGAACCTTAAACAGCTGGGACTTATGCGCAACATAATATTCTCCCCAGCTACCGCCTGTATCGGCGCACGTCCCCATGATTGTCCCTGCAGAGAGCCTGCCTTCGGTAAAATTTAAGCATAGGTTATAATCTCCTGATAAACATTTGGGACATCTTTCAAGCCCTCGAGGTTCACACGACAATACATCATCGGCCACTATCCTGTCCCCCACTTCAAATCCTTCGACGTTTTCCCCTTTCTCCACAATTATCCCCAGGTTTTCATGCCCCATGACAAACCTCCTGGAGGCAAATGGGGAAAGCAAAGGGCTATCATGAAGGTATATCATATTGATATCGCTTCCGCATATGCCCCCGTATATGGTTTTAACCTTTACCCAATCATCTCCAGGCAAAACCGGTTCCCGTACCTCCTCGTACCTTACACAGGAAAACCGGCTGTAATAAAGCTTTCGATTGACCTTTCCCATTGCAAGGGTTAAAACGTACGGCACTAAGTCAGCCCTAAAAGTTACCGCCTTCATACCTCACACACCCCCTTCCACCATACTAGCAAAATTATGCTATATTACCACCCACATCTATAAGAAGTTTGATTCTACTATAAAAAGTCTATTTTGCTGCTTAAAACGAAATTCGCAAAAGTGTAGTTGAAAAAAATCAGTCGTATGATACTGCAGCGGACATTTATCCTGTTTGGCAAAACACCTTCTCAAAGGCATTCAATGCATAATCCAGTTGCTCTTTAGTATGAGTAGCGGTATAGCTGGTTCTAAGCAAACATTGACCGGGCTTTACTGCAGGGGAAACTACGGGATTGACGTATACCCCCTCATCCAGGAGCTGTTTGGCAATTACAAATGTTCTCCTATCTTCCCATGTCATGACGGGTATGATGGGGGTTTCGGTATGGCGTATGGGAATGCCCAGCTTTTTAAGCCCTTCTCTCATGTATCTTGCATTTTCCTGAACTCTTACAACGCGTTCGGGTTCAGATTGGAGTATATTAAGCGCTTCAAGTGCGGCTGCAGCATTGGCAGGTGGGATTGAGGCGCTGAATATGAAGGGCCTGGATACGTGCTTGACATAGTGTATTACATCCTCGCTTGCAGCTATGTACCCACCTAAGCTGGCCAGGGATTTGCTGAAAGTACCCATTATTATATCCACCTGGTCCTCCAGGCCGAAGTATTCGGCTGTGCCCCTGCCATGTTTGCCCAAAGTGCCAAGGCCATGAGCATCATCGACCATTATGCGGGCCCCGTACTTTTTGGCCAGCCTTACTATCTCAGGCAGATTGCATATGTCGCCCTCCATGCTGAAAACTCCGTCAACGACGATCAGCTTTCCATGCTTGTCGGGAATGTTCTTCAATATGCGTTCGAGGTCCTCCATATCGTTGTGTTCAAATTTAAGCACCTTTGCAAAGCTGAGCCTGCATCCATCGATGATGCTGGCGTGATTGGCTCTATCACAGATGATGTAGTCATTTCTCCCGGCGATAGCCGAAATTATCCCCAAGTTTGTCTGAAAACCGGTGCTAAAGGTTAGCGCCGCTTCCTTGTTAAGAAACGAAGCCAGCCTTTTCTCAAGCTCTACATGCAGGTCCAGCGTGCCGTTCAAAAATCTGGAACCAGAGCAGCCTGTACCGTACTTTTCTAAAGCCCGCTTGGCAGCCTCAATAACCCTTGGATCGGAAGTGAGGCCAAGGTAATTGTTCGACCCTATCATTATAGTTCTCTTGCCATTGATTATGACTTCGGTATCCTGTCCCGACTCCAGTACATGAAAATAGGGATAAATGCCGGCCTTCATGGCTTCCTTGGCAGCGGTATAGTTAAAGCACTTTTCAAAAATGTCCATTAACCCCTTCACCCCTTTTGAAGAAGCATTAAATTTAAAATTATGCTTTTGTCACCCCGTTGTTCAATTTGTTGTGAGGTCCATGGTTCGTGTCCTCTTCCGTAAAAAGCCAAATCTTTATAGATGTGTCTCTTGTACAGCATTCAACTTAACTGAGCAAGTTTATGACACTATTTTATCATATGAGATGAGTTTAACAAATACCAAAAAATAAAAAAGCCCCTTCGGAAGGGCTATATTTTAAAAAAGTTCATGTGTCCCAAAAAATAAAATGGCTCCTCAGGTTGGATTCGAACCAACAACCCCTCGGTTAACAGCCGAGTGCTCTACCGTTGAGCTACTGAGGAACGCTTTAAAGAAGACCCCGGCAACGACCTACTCTCCCAGAGGGTCTCCCCTCTAGTACCATCGGCGCTGAAGGGCTTAACTTCTGTGTTCGGAATGGATACAGGTGTTTCCCCTTCGCTATTGTCACCGGAATCTCTCTTACCCTCTTC
>Ga0224486_100295_pt1 | contig 19523 bp, 16 predicted proteins | sample TexhydDE_CT_test_FD_172013 | JGI IMG/M metagenome (GOLD analysis project Ga0224486, IMG submission 172013) | Fracking water microbial communities from deep shales in Oklahoma, United States - hydraulically fractured wells DE_CT_test ... | reverse complement strand
TATCCACAAAGACCGGCCTGGCCCGTTCATAAAGGATACAATTGCTGGAGGATATAAAACTAAAGGGCGTGGTAATAACCTCATCACCCTCGCCAATGCCATAGGCCTTGATCAGCAGGTGCAACCCGCTGGTGCCGCTGTTTACCGCGACAGCAAACTTCCGTCCTACATAGCTTGCCACCGCCTCTTCAAACTCCACCATCTTAGGCCCCAGGGCCAAAAATGGCGAGCGGAGAACCTCGTTGACCAGTACTATCTCCTTTTCGGTAATATCCGGGCGGGATAGGGGGATTTGCATAACTATTATGGCCTCCTAACTCTTTTTCACCACAGAAACCAGGTATTGTTATATATTACCATAATTTCATACGCCAATATTAACGTCGCTTCCCCGGGAAATTCTTACAGAATTATTAAGGGCGCCTATCTTTAACGCAAAGATAAACATCCCTAAACCAAAAATAACACTAAGTATAAAACCGATAGTAGGATTGGAAAAGAATACAACAATCCCTATCAAACCTGAAATAAAAGTGATGCCCCACATTACGCCAAGGGTTTTCCATATGCTACCATTAAAAAGACGATAAATACAATCATAAAGATGAAATCTATCCCCGGAAAGGATATCCATATGCCCTTTAACCCGTCTTATGATGGCAAGGCATGTGTCGATTATAGGCACTATTAAGATCAATATAATACTTAGAATCATGCTAGGAGATACAGAAGAGTAAAAAACCAATTCCAGCGCCGTGACAGCAATTATATAGCCCAGGAATAAACTACCTATATCGCCCATGAATGTCTTTGCCGGCGGTTTATTGTAAACCAGGAAACCCAGGCAAGCACCTATAAGTGCTCCAAGCAAAATACCCATTTCAGGTTTTCCCTGAAGAAATGCAAGAACGCTAAAGAACACCGCCATAATTAGTGTTGTCCCCGCCGCCAAACCATCCATACCGTCAAGTAGATTCAAGCTGTTGCTCATAAAAGAAATAAATAACACAATCGCTACTGCAGTTATAAGGTGAAAGAAAGATGATAAAAAATGCCCATTAAGGCTCATAAAAAACATAATAACAAATGTTACTCCACTCGCTAATTGCCCCATAAGCTTATGTAGCGGCTTGATGCTATAGATATCATCGACCGCACCAGTAATGGCCATAAATAATGACCCAGACAGGATGGAGGCAACCTCCTTTCCTAAAAGGCCGGCTACCAGCGCCACCATAAGGAAACTAAAAAGTGTCCCTATGACCAGACCTAAACCTCCAAATCGAGGTGTCGGTTCCTTATGAATTTTGATTTCACCTGGGAAATCAAGTATCCGTAACGAGCGTGCCAGCTTAATTGAAATATGTACTCCGGCAACTGCAAATATTAATCCAGAAAAAAGGCTAACCAATGAATACATATCATTCAGCTCCATTGGAGTGCAGTTCATTAAGCAATTTTTGGGGAATATATTGTATTCCTAATACCTAATCCATAATTATAGAAGTACTGGAAAAATGAAAAGGTGTTTTAGCCTCCTTGAGCTCCCGCTACCTTCCGCATCGCTATCAAATGAAGAAGTTACCTGGGCTGAGTTGGTCGGAAGCCGTTTCCGGTGGGCATAACGTTCTTTTATCGTTCGACTTCACCTATGGCTTCAGACCCTCCCTCTCCTCCAACTCACCTAACCAGCGCCCTACCAAAGTTGTCCAACTTAGATTATCCTCCACGTACCTGCGCCCATTAGCGCCTAGGCGCTTGGCTTCCTCCGGGCGATCAAGCAAATAACGAATGGCATCAGACAAGGCCACGGGATCCTCTGGGGGAACTACCAGGCCTGCTTGAGCAGATTCTATTAAGCGAGATGCTTCGCCCGATCCGCTAAAAATCACTGGTCGCCCCGAAGCCATGATCACCGGAATCTTGGCAGGTCGGTTACCCTCTAAGAGGGGTAGATTTCTCTGTGTGGTTATACCTGCATAGCTGAAGGAGTAGAGTCTAGCTACTACTTCCGGAGGCTGAGGAGGGAGAAAAGTCACATTTATCAGTCCTAGGCGCCGCTGCAATGCCTCAAGCTTAGCACGCTCGGAACCATCCCCAACAAACAGGACGTGGACCATATGCATCCTCTCTTTTAAATACGGAAGAGCTTTGAGGACTACATCTAGACCATGTGCAAAGCCTAGCGTTCCTGCATAAAGAATTATCGTCTTGTTCTTCAATTCAGCCAACCCTAACTCACGCAGAAGCTCTAAGTCTGGGGGCATTGGTTTGAAAGTGTCTGTATCCACCCCGTTAGGAAGAAAAAGAACCTTATTGGGTGGAACACCTTTTTCTATAAGTTTTAGACGAACACCCTCTGTAACAGCGTTTATAAAACGCGCTTGACGATATGACCAAGCTTCAAGATACTTTGCAAAACCAAGCAGCCATTGATTGCGTACGCTTCCCAATGCTTGAATTGAATCTGGCCACAGATCGGCTACGTTAAAAATGAACGGCACTCCCCATCGCTGCGAGGCGAACCATGCGGCTGGGCTGAGAAATATAGGAGGAGACTCAACAAAAATATAGTCTGGCTTACGGGCTCGCAGTAGCCCATATACCGAATTTATGGCAAATGAAGCATAATTCAACATGCGTTTAAATCCCGCTCCTATAGCAGGATAAAGCCACACCCTATGGACGAGCACGCCTTCCCATTCTTCACATACGTATAGGTGTCCTCGATACTCAGGGAAAATACGACCTGTAGGATAATTGGGTAACGCAGTAATTACTTCCACCTCGTGCCCACGTCGCACTAATTCGCGGATCACCGCAGCTAAACGCACCTGCGAAGCACCTATCTCGGGAGGGAAATACTGAGTGAAAAAGAGAAAACGCATAGCTACCTCCTAAGAACGAAAGCACTTCAAGTCGGTAAGAGTGTGCGCATCTAGGCCAACAATTGTGCGCCAAGATTGCGATATTGATACATCTTCTAAGGGCAGTTCGTACCTCAAATTACGCTCAATCCAAACAGGAAACCGGCCAGCCCTTGTCAGCATTTCTCGGTACGCAGGGTGGGATATTATGTTCCGACGCTTGAACCAAAGGCCCGGATGAACCCAAACAAAATGCTTATCCGTGTACTGCTGAGGGTAGAAATCTAACACCGCTTCAAATGCCTCAACGAGCATCCTTGCGTCATCCGGAAAACTATGTTCGGCGATACCAACAAATTGAGCCAAGGCCAAGTGCTGAGGGTCGATGTCCAGCTTACCGCTAGGGAGTATTTTTGCCTCAAAACCAACAACTCCCACTATTTCATAAATTTCTGAGCACCTATAGATCTCAGCGATAAATTGTCTCACGTCGTAAGAAGGATTTCGAGTGATATGCTCTAAAAAAATTAACAACTCAATACCACTTTTTTTGGCAAACTGGAAGTACTTTTGTATGGATAACTCGCCATCAGTGAAATCCGTATGGAGATGGAACAGGTATTTCTCTATGTTTAGCACGTTTCACACCCCTAAATCTCTTCCACCACATCGCCGTCTATAACACCTACTCCTCCCCAATAGCGGTAGAATTTTGCAACTTGTAGGCCTGCTTCCCGGATTTCCTCAGTACTCACTGGTTTCTCTAAAAGCTCACGCACTGCATACCAGGGTATATTATGCCCTGCAAATACCGATGCCACCATGGTACCTTGTATCCGGGGGTTACACTCTAGGATCTTGGGAATTCCATTAGCATCTAGCTTAAATTGAAAGCCAAAAGCATACTCCAAGCCTATAGCTTGAGCCGCCTCTCTGGTATATTTTTTCAGATCACCACGCGGCTCAACTTTGGCTACGAAGGTAATCCCACTACGAATTGCCATGCGGGCGCGAGGGACCGCCACAAAAGCTTTCTTGCCACAAAAAGCATCAACAGTATACTCTTGCCCTGGCAAGTATTCCGTGACCAATAGTACCGGCCACCGCGGGCCCCTCCGTAAGATGGCCAATAATTCAGACAAGCTAATTTCTACCCCGTCTGGTTTGTCTTTTAAAAATCTATCTGCATCCCAGGCGGCTTCTTTCAGGATACGAAAACCGCGCATTCCGTTAGATGTCGGAGGTTTCACCACGACTGGTAACCTGGGGTAGCCAAGCTCTTCAACAGCTAAGACGAGCTCCTCCTCGGAGCGAACTAACCGATAGATTGGATGAGGCAACCCAAGCCTGGAAAACACATTGAGCAATTGGTATTTATCATTCGCAAGGGAAATAGCTTCAAAGCTTGATACTCCAACGCGAATGCCCTTTTCCCATAAATCTTGCCGTGCCTTCCCCAGCTCCTGCACTTCACGCGTAGTTTGTGGGAGTACAATAGTTATATCTTCTTTCTCGCAAATCTTTACAAGATATGGGATATACGCTTCACTCTCTGGAGGAGGCACTTGATAAAAGCGGTCCACCAGGAATCGACCGGAAACGTCTGTCTTTACGTCGGTACCAACGATCTCCACTGGCACCCCATCTGGGTTCTGACGTAATGTGTGCAGAGTTCCACGGATGCCAGGGGCACCTGCCCCGGTTACAAGTACCTTAATTCTTTGCATTATTTGCTGCCTCCTACCGTAGATCGACTTTGACGCGAATCACCTCATAGGCCTCACCATATTCAGATTTTACTTGTGTCCCCCTCACCCTAGCTAAGCCCTCAATAAAATCCCAGGAGAAGTAAGGACGGCCCAAAATAAATTGAGTTTTATAGGCTTGCAGAGCTTTCCATTTCTTTTCCAAGTGTCGACGCTCAACAACCATAAACGCATTAGCCGAAAAAGTCACGTGATTCCATGGTAACTCATAGCCCCAAACCGTTATATCTTTGAATGCCCGAAGCCCCTCAACATGTACCACCTGGTGATCCTGATGGAGATCACTACTTGCAGGCAAGAAAACCGCTGAGGGTTGAATTTCTCGTCTGAGTTGTACAAGCCGTTCGAGGACATCTTGTCGATAAGACGAAAGGCACCGCACTGGATAATCGTATATAAATAAATGATCCTGAGGAATCCCTAAAGCTACCATAGCCTCAAAGAATTCCTTTTTAAGTTCACCAGTAGGCACGCCAGCAGGTAAAGAGGCCTCAGCAGTCGAAAATACAGCCACATAAACTCTGATTCCTGCTTCCAGTAAGTATGCAATCGTCGCTCCACATCCAAGTTCGGCGTCGTCCGTATGGGGAGCCAATATGAGTAGAGGATCGAAGTTCATAAACAACCCTACCTTATATCGTCAAACATGGGATATACTGAATATTTCCAGCTTCAGGAAAGCATATCTGGGCATGTTTTCGTCATAGCTCTAGCCGGTGTGAACCAGAATTTCTTTTATACCTGGCTTCTTACGAAATAAGCGCGAAACTGCAGCAGCTTTTATAAATTGAGGTCTCGCTCCAAGTATTGTGGTAATCCTCAAAAAACTCCCCTGCCTGCTTAACTAAATTAAGGGTGAAGGAGCAGAAAGTTTTGATAAAATACCCCTCTCCAGCACTTCTTTATATACTTTCTCCATAAATTTAACATTTTCCTCCCAATTATATTGCTCTAATACATACCGCCGTCCAGCTTTACCCATATTATCTCGCAAAGCAGGGTCTTTAACTAATTTTAATAGAGCATCCGCAGTTGCTTCAATGTTTTCCTTTTCTACCACATAACCTGTAACCCCATCCAGCACTACCTCGGGTAACCCCCCCACATCCGATACTACAACCGGCAAGCCGCAAGCCGAAGCTTCAAGTACGGCTACTCCAAAACTTTCAAATCGGCTTACAGCCACGTAAATATCTAAACGGTTAAGATAATCCGGTACTAAATGATGGGGTATCTTACCGGCAAACTCTGTTATATCTGCCACCCCCTCCTTTCGGGTCAAATCCTGCAGAAGTTTAAGATCCGGACCGTCTCCCACAATAAGTAGCCGTAATTTTTCCACCATTTCCGGTGAGTTATTTTTCAGTTTTCGTCTTACTTCAGCAAAAGCCCGGATAAGGATATCAATCCCGTATTTAGAAGCTAGAGTCTTTACTGTACCTATGGTAATAGTATCTTCATTCTTCTGTTTCAAGGCGGGTCGAAATATTTTTGTATCTATACCAAAAGGAATTACGTTTATAGAGCGGATAGCAGATGTAAGCTTACGCACCTGCTCTGCCATAACTTTACTTGTAGAACAGATATGATCGGCCGCATATAAGTTAGCAACTACAATTTTACGGTTAATAAAAGATTTATATGGGAAATCAAAAACATCGCTTCCCCAGACCGAAAGGATATAGGGGTGAAACCCTGATAAGCGACCTAATGTACCATAACCGCTGGCATAATGAGCATGCAAAATATCAGGTTTTATTTTACGCAAAAGGTGATTTAACCATGATACGTTAAGAAAATACCCTGCCGGGGCAGGAATTGGTAAAAAATGTACTCTTATGCGGTCATCTAATGCATCTCCTCCTCGATGGGAGCTGATTAAGTGTACTTCATTTCCTTTAGCAACAAGGGCATTGGCCCAGCGGACAGTATGTATTGAATTACGGGCTGCTAGAAAGGCGAGCTTCATGCAAGACCTCCATATTGAGCCATAATAGTTATTACTTGCCTGGCCCTTTCTTGCCAGATATGCTGGTCCTTTTAGCTCGAAACAACTAATCGAAGTACATGACACGGACACCAGTCTCTTATACCATGAAATACCAAAAAACTTATTTGTGATAGTTATCAAAACGGCAATGTACACAATATTCATTTTTAAAGGCCACGTAAAACTCTCGTAACTCTTACTTGTACTTGTTCAGAAATCCCTGGCCAAATGGGAAGGCTGAGAACCTCTGAGGCTAACTTCTCGGCTGTGGCCAGGGAAACGGTCTGTTCTTTATAGATGGGAAGCTGATGTACCGGTACGGGATAATAAACCATAGTTCCGATACCGTTTTCTGCCAACTGTTTTTTTAATTCATCCCTGCGACCATCCTGGACCCTTACGGTGTACTGATGGTAGACATGTTTGGCATAAGGATTTTCAATGGGTGTGATGATGCCAGGAGCGTCTTTTAACAGTTCGTTGTAACGCCTAGCTGCCTCCCGCCGGCCATCATTCCATTCGTCCACATGGGGTAACTTCACCCGCAGGATGGCCGCCTGGATCTCGTCCAGGCGGGAGTTGTAGCCGATTACTTCGTTATAATACTTCTTTTTAGCCCCGTGGACCCGGAGCATACGGGCTTTTGCTGCAATTTCGTCGTCGTTGGTGGCGATAAGCCCCCCGTCGCCAAAGGCGCCCAGGTTCTTAGAAGGAAAAAAGGAAAAACACCCGGCATCACCAATAGTGCCAAGCTTCCTGCCCTTATACTCCCCGCCGAAGGCCTGGGCGGTATCCTCAATGACTCTCAGATTATATTTTTCTGCCAGGGCCATGATAAGGTCCATGTCGGCGGCCTGGCCGTAGAGGTGCACCGGCAATATGGCCCTGGTGCGCGGGGTGATGGCCGGTTCGATAAGCTCGGGGTTAATATTGAAAGTCCTGGGGTCGATATCGACAAACACCGGCGTTGCTCCCACCTGGCTGACGGCCTCGGCGGTGGCAAAGAAGGTGAAGGGAGTGGTGATGACTTCATCCCCCGGACCAATCCCTGCGGCGTGCAGGGCGATAACCAGGGCGTCGGTACCTGAGTTCACACCTATGGCGTATTTGACCCCCAGGTAGGCGGCTGCTTCCTGTTCAAAGGCTTTCACATTGGGGCCCATGATGAACTGGCCCGACTTCAAGACACCCTGGATGGCCGCCATCAGCTCATCCCAGAGGGCTTCAATCTCAGGAGTAAGGTCTAAAACGGGAATTTTAGGCAATCCGCTCAACGGTAGTTTCTCCTCGCTTCTCATATTTCTTGCCGCATTCACTGCAGGTAGCGGTATTCCCGGCAAACTTTAAAGGTATACCGCACTCGCAGGCCCAGCCGGCGATCCGGGCCGGTACACCGGCCACCAGGGCATAGGGCGGCACGTCTTTTGTCACCACCGCCCCCGCCGCAACAAAAGCCCATTCGCCGATAGTCACCCCGCAGACAATTGTGGCATTGGCGCCGATGGAGGCCCCCCTCTTCACCAGTGTCCTGGCATAATCGCTGCTGGTATTGCGGGGATAGGCCGCCCGCGGCGTTCTGACGTTGGTAAAGACCATGCTAGGCCCGCAGAAGACGTCGTCTTCCAGGATGACCCCTTCGTAAACGGAAACGTTGTTCTGGATCTTGACGTTGTTGCCTATTTTTACGTTCCGGGCCACAAAAACATTCTGGCCCAGGTTGCAGTTTTCACCTATTTCTGCGCCCGGCATAATATGACAGAAGTGCCAGACCTTCGTTCCCCTGCCGATCTTGGCCCCGGCATCTACGCAGGCCGTTTCGTGGACAAAATAATCTTTCTCGCTCATACTCCATCTTCCTTCAATTGTTTTCCGGCCCTCTCCAGGACTTCGATTACATCCAGGGCGCTCCGGCCGCAAGATAAGGGCTCCTTCCGCTCCTTTACACATTCCAGGAAATGGCGGCACTCCAGCAGGAGTGGTTCTTCACTTCCCCGGAAGACTACCTCGCTGCCCTCATCACGGTTATGCAGCTCCGGAGTTATCCGCTTTTTATGCAGGACGACCTCCTGCGCCAGTTCATCATAGGTAAGCATGGCTTTGGAACCGGCTATGGTCAGACGGCGCCTCTGCTCCGGCCACAGCCAGGACACATGCAGGTGGGCCTGCACGCCGCCGCTAAACTTGAGATGCACGTGGACATCATCTTCGATGCCTTCTTGCAGGAAACACTGGCCTGCGGCCTTGACCTCCTGCGGCTTTTCTCCCACCAGGTAGAGGAGCACGGCGATGTCATGGACGCCGAAGCTCCACAGGACGTTCTCCACCGTACGCACGCGCCCGAGCTTCAGCCTTTCCTGGGAGAGGTAGGCTACATCGCCGATGGCGCCGGAGGCAATATAGTTTTTAAGCCACTGGATGGCCGGCTGGTACAGGAGGAGGTGCCCTGCCATGAGGATGCGGTTTCTGGCCGTCGCGAGATTTACCAGTTCTTCTGCTTCGGCCCGGGATAGGGCCAGGGGTTTCTCGACAAAGACGTCCTTGCCGACCAGCAGGGCCTCCCGCGCTACCCTGTAGTGGGTATGGGCCGGCGTGGCTACGGCTACGGCAGGAATGTCGCTGGCGATAATTTCCCCGGCGTCTTTATAAACCGTAACGCCGGGGTAATCTGTCCTGATGGCCTTTTGCAGCTCAGGATTTACCTCCGCTACCCCGGCCAGTTCTCCCAGGCGGTGGAAGGTGCGCACCAGGTTTTTACCCCAGTTCCCGGCGCCTATTACTCCTACAGTCATAGGTCATTCCCTTTCGTTCTAGGGCTCAAATTTTGACGATCTTGTGCCGGTTATTAGCTACGTGTTTGGTGGCGTTGCGCGTATCGACGACGATCCTGGCCTGGTCCACCACCCACTGGTAGTCGATACCGGAATGGTCGGTGAGAATCAGGACGAGATCGGCGGCAGCGATTCTTTCGGCCGTCAACTCGATACTGGCGGCGCTGAATTGAGGGCATTCCCGGGGTTCTATAAAGGGAATGTAAGGGTCGTGGTAGTTTAAAATCGCGCCGCGTTTGATGAGCTGGGGGATAATCCTCAAGGCCGGGGACTCCCGGATGTCGGGAATGTCTTTTTTGTAAGCCACGCCCAGGATAAGAATGCGGGAGCCATTGACGGCTTTTTGTACCCTATTTAAGGCCTCGATAACCTTATCGACAACATAATAAGATACCTGGATGTTGATTTCCCCCGCCAGCTCGATGAAGCGGGTCTGGAAGTCGTATTCCCTTGCCTTCCAGGCCAGGTAAAAGGGATCGACGGGGATGCAGTGGCCGCCGACGCCCGGGCCGGGATAAAAGGTCTGGATGCCGAAGGGCTTGGTACCGGCGGCGTCAATTACTTCCCAAACGTCCAGGCCCATTTTGTCGCATAGGAGCATTAACTCGTTTACCAGGGCGATGTTGACGGCGCGATAGGTGTTTTCAAAGACCTTGGTCATCTCGGCTACGGCCGGCGAGGATACCGGTACTACCTGCTGGATGGTCTGGGCATAGAAAGTACAGGCAACTTCCAGGCAGGCGGGGGTCACGCCGCCGACGACCTTGGAAATGTTGTTGGTGGTAAAACGCTTGTTGCCGGGGTCTACCCTTTCCGGCGAATGGGCTAGAAAGAAATCTTCGCCCACCTTGAGGCCCGTTTTTGCTAAACGGGGCAGGATGACCTCCTGGGTGGTGCCGGGGTAGGTGGTGCTCTCCAGGGTAATAAGTTGGCCCGGGCGTAAGTGCCGGGCTATTTCTTCCGTAACGTTTTTTATGTAGGTGATATCCGGGTCACGGTTGGCGTCCAGGGGGGTGGGAACGCAGATGACGATGACATCGGCCTGTGGTAAACAGTTGAAGTCAGTATAGGCTTTTATCTTCCCCTCCCGGACCAGGGACTTCAATTCCTCCTCTTTGACGTCCAGGATATAATTCTCGCCGTTGTTTACTTTTAACGCCCTTTTAGGATTTTGCTCGATGCCTAAAACATTAAAGCCTACCTTGGCTTTTTCTACCGCAAGGGGCAGGCCAACGTATCCTAAACCGACAACAGCTACTATAGCTTGACGGGTCTTGATTTTATGTATCAGTTCGGCTGCATAAGTGTTTTCGGTAATAATGTGGGCTACGGACATAGAATTCACTCCTTAAAACTGGGTAATTGTATTCTGACATTCTCCTAGACTTAATAGAAAGAGAATCTTAATCCCACAATACATTTTTCTTAATTGAGAGTTATATCAAGTTTGCAGGCATATTTCAGCTTATTATTGGCTAAAGAGCTTTTAGGCAACTACTATAGAAATTTCATATTAATATATTAAAATAATAATCCAGGGTACCCTACGCGGACCGCAAGTAAGGTTATATATTTTAACATCGCATGAAGGGGTTCTTCTCCTGGGTGCATGGTAATCAGATGCACTTTATTTCTCTCGTCGCCACTTCATTCTCCCAACAAACAGTATGTATAGAACTGTGTCCGGCTAGAAAGGCAATCTTCATGCAAACTCCAATCTCTTCAATGGGCTTTTAAGGTTTTGTCTATCCTCAAAAAATAAGAAAATTAATTTTAACCTCTTAACTTTATGCGTCCATCAGTAGCACATTTCCACCACCATGTTTTAGCACGAAGCTTATGGAATTTATAAGTAGGATATAGATATATTTGTAAGGCATATTTATAGGCACGTAATTTATGTCTCTCCTTTTTTACTATAATTGCTCGTAGGACTTTCATAAGGAGTACCAGCACCGTGAATATCCTATGGGTTAATAATATGATACCTCCACTATGCTTTTGCCAGTAATATCTTTTGCTATCATACCGTATAGCAGTTCGGCTCCAATTTAAATCTCTCGAAGAACCCCCACCCACATGTAAGATTACCAAAGAAGGAAGATATACCTGGAGCCCTCCTGCTTTAAATATTCGATAGCATAAATCAACTTCTTCATAATAAAGAAAAAAATTTTCATCAAATCCACCTATTCGTTTATAAAATTCTTTGTTGATAAGTAATGCTGCTCCAGAAGACCAACCGCTAAAATATTGAGTAGTAACCAAAGGATGTTTATTATTTAGTCGCTTTTCAAATCCCGTATCTCTTAGCAAAGCATCAAATAGAGGGCCAAAAAATGGGTTAAAATTAAATATAACAGTTCCTGTTTCTTGTAATGCAGGTGCAATAAGAGCAACATTTTCTTTTAACACTTTTTCCAAAGCGCCTTTATTAACCGATATAATTTCTGTATCTGCATTTAGGAAAAAAACATAATCACTTTGTACATATTTTATACCCAAATTACATGAAGCTCCATAACCAATATTACCGGCCTTAATGATCTTAACCCCCATACTTTCTGCAATACTTAGTGAATTATCAGCGGATCCATTATCAACAACAATAATATCCCTAGGGTTAAAGAAACTATAATAATTAATTGATTTTATACAGCTTGCAAGAAGTTCTCCGCTATTAAAATTTACAATGACAAACCCTATAGGCAAGTATTTCATAAATTAAGACTCCTTGTACGATATGCGTTGTCTCTTTAAATTTTATCAATTCTGCGCTTTTTAGTTTCAGTCTTTTGGGGCTTATTTTTTACTTTTTGTGTCTTAAGGGCCATTTTTAGATTGAATACCGACGTTAACTGTTTCTTTTTTACCTCCCAAAAAAAGCATAATACATAGTATCATAAAAGGTATACTAAACGAGCCTTGAGCGTATAGGTCACTTACAACAACTCCAAATAGCGTACATCCCGCAGCTAATTGAATTGCTAAGGGGCCATCTAAATTAGCCAAAGACAAAACTCGTAGTTTTCGTATCCTTGAAAGTATCAAATTAAACATAATTATGAAATAGAAAAGATAAGCCGCTGTACCTATTATGCCTGTTTCCACTAACGCTTCTAGCATTTCGTTATGCGTGGATAGTCCCCAGTATTGCTGTGGAAGACTTTGCCCACTAAAGTTCAATAGAAAAGAGTAATTTCGCGCAAAGGCGCCTGAGCCAATACCTGTTAATGGAGAACTCAAAAATCCTGCCAATACCATATGCCACAGGACTAGGCGTACCCCGACAGTCCCGCCACCACTTAACATTTGTACAACGCGAATCTGCATCTGTGGCCAAACGGCATATAGCCCAGCCCCTATAAAAGTAAAAGCAATTCCAATCTTTATAATGATTAACTTTATAGCCTTCGGAGATGACAAAAACAACATTCCTGAAGAAATAATAAACGTTATCCAAGCAGACCTCGTAAGGGATAGAACAAGTCCAAATACCAAGTAAATTATACCCAGGTACCTCAAATAACGTTTATCTGTGATCGCTCGAGTTTTTAGAAAAAGGTAAAGAATACCAAACGTTTGCATGGTAGTGAGCCCTGCAGTTAGACCTAGAGCACGAGCTACGCCTTTAGAAAATATGACTTGAGCTACTGCAATTGTAGTATCTACAAAGACAACCAAAAGAACTAATGTCGAAATAATCCCTATATCTGTCTCCCGGAAGATATTTAGCCATATTAGAATAACAACTAGGATTTCTACATACCTTAAGACACTGTATATAAGCTCGGGTTGAAAAAACATTGGGTTCACTAACGATAAAATGCGGGCAGCAACTATAGCTGTTACACCAATAAGAAATGGTGTAGGTGGAATTCTAAAACGACCACCTTTATGTAACACTAAAATGCAAAATGGTAAAATTAAAAAGATGTTGAATGCATCCCATATTGATATATAATTTGGTAGAAGACTTTTCATAAATGAAGTTATTACTGGTGAATAAAGGCTTAAAAATACAAATAAAATCGGATAAAAATACTTGCGCTTAATTTAAACACCACTTCCCTTTATCATTGAGATAATGACAATTATGCTGGAAACGCTCAATCTTGCCGTTGGTGGATGTACTTTTAACTTTGGTACGATTGTGGGCCTGATTCCTCGCACCTGGTACAATCTCTGAAATCTATTTTTCAGGCCAGTGATATGATCAAGGTGTTGGGATTGCCTACTAGCTCGATATTCTTTTGCATAAACTGGATTGCTGTCTCCATGCCATGGTCGAGCTTGATCTGCCAAGCAACGATGCCATTGCTCATTAGGCCGCTTACGTTCATACCGCCTATTGTGTTCCGCTTTGGGCTCAGGCAGCTGGAAGATGACAACCTGTCGCAATCGGGTATGAAGGTCTGGTAGCTTACATCAGCAATATTCCGGGCTTTGTATTCCAACGCGACCCGTTGGTTCTTTTGAGCATTTTCCAGCGGCGTAGAGCCACCGTTGGCGTACCTGAGCTAAGCCGTTATGGGGCTTAGGGTCCGGTTTGCCATAATGATAGCTGCTGCATAAGCCATCATTTCCTTGCCTTGACGCCGCTTTCTTTCGTGGCGACGCTCGTGATTCTATTCAAGTGTAGGAAACTGGAGACATAGAGGCTCTCTCCTACCAGTGTGGAATGATTGGCGTTAAACCCATTTTAACCATAAAGTAATGTATTCCTAATTCTTATTTTCAGCTACATACTAGTCCTTTGATACTATTCTACCCCTATACTGTGGGATTTCAAAAGTATCTCAGTCAATCCCCCTAAATTAATTACCTTTGCCTGGGGAATGTAATTCCTTCTTTATCCAAGTTTAAGGTATTACTTTTCTGGTTTTTACCCCACCTGTCGATACTGGTATGCATTCCTGATATGCTGGTGGAAATACTTCCCATGAGACGATGCGTTAAGCAGTCCTATATAGATTTCTTCCGGTACGTTAAAGTATTGATACACGTGACCGCTATTAAATTCGATTTCCATCACCCTATTTAGCCTATCATATCCTACCGAAAGTAAATTACTCGATTGCACAGGCGTTCTCTGCATCTTAAAAGCTCCTCCCCAATGAAAACTTCACTTACATAATTCTAAGGCTTTCTTAAAACAATTCTTGATAGATTCTGGAATTTCGTCTGAGTTTACTTCAAGAGCTATGTAATACCCCATATCCTTTTTACGCGCACTCTTGCGACTCAGTCTCCCTAGCATTTTACTAAGTTCTTCAGAAAACTTTCCCGAGGAATTACGCAGTGCAGAGAATTCCTTCTCAGTCCACCGACTTCCATCCACCTTAGGCCAGTACTTATTAGCAGTCCTGGCCCATATTGCATCACTAAATGCATCTTCGAATTCCTTCGTGCCAATATAATGTACTTGTGTATCTATATCAAAACCATCTCGAATCAAAGAGTCAGGATTAAAAATCTCCGCATCTTTGTCCAACAAGAAAAGTAAATTTCGATGCATTTTATGCAAATGCTTCGCAATTTTTCGCACGCCGTCATTACCTTCTCCATTAATTAAACAGATGCCGGCAGCTAAAATCTGTATCTCATAGAGCTTATAAAATAATACAGGCAGGGCCTGCATTTCAGTGTCGCCCTCAACAACTAAAAAACACTTTTCATTCAACAAGATGCTGTTCTTAAGGCCCATGGACTGACTAATACCGTAGAGAAAAAGGTTCTGGGCTTCTAATTCATCCATACTGGCGTCTTCGATTGTAAATCGTTCAACCTCGGTTAAATAGGAACTTTTTAAACGAAAATGGTTAATATTTTGCAGAGGTACTTTATCAATCAGATTTAAGGAATGAGTGGCCACAATAACTTGAACTCCGGGGAGTTGTGCATATTGTTTTATTAACTCAAAAAGTCTTCTTTGCTGTAAGTAATCGAGGTGACTATCCGGCTCATCAAAAATAAGGATAAGGGATCGGCTCTGTTCGGAACGGGCAGATAGCAGGTCTTTGCTCCATTCCATAACTGCCAAACTCAGGCGCCTCTTAAGTCCTGCTCCGGACACAGTAAGATCAACAGGCTGACCTCCTTTCCTCTTTAATTCCAAAGAGCAAGGGCCTAATCCCGAGTCAAATGTATATTGAGGTCGAATAACAACATCCTCTATTTCTGGCAAGAAACGTTTAACTGCTGGAGTAATCTTCTGAACTTCGTGATATAACTCGGTAGTGATCTGTTCTTGAATTTCCTCAATACGAGAGCCGTACTCTTCCCTTCGCAGTAACTCTGGGAAATAAGCCTTCAGGTGCTTATTAATTTCATTAACGGGGTTTAGAGCAGATTCGGAGCTAAACACTTCTACCAGGGGTAATACTTGCCTTAAAACATTTGGTACCTCAACCCATTTTTCAACCAAACTCTGGCCTTGTCGCCATTGTTTAATAACTTCAATGCGCTGTTCATTATTAGTGCAGCCAGATATATCTATCCCATGTTCCTCACAAAGAGAAGTGATTTCTGCTACCCTTTGGGGCGGCCTTATAATCACCTTTTCTATGCGTTCATCTGGGAAACACAATTTTTTTATCTGTTGTAAACCCTGGGGAGGATCGGCGGTCACAAATTTCCTCAGGAAAACGGTATTATCCCCAAAAAGGTACTCCTCAAATAAAGGGATAGATTCTTTAAGGTCCTTCTGCTCAACCTCGTCTAAGATAAGTTTGGCCTCTATACATATCTCTTGGGCAACTGTGTCATCTAGAAGCTTCGTATAATCCTGAAATGAAACCCCTAATCTTTGATCAAACAATTCGCGGACAGCACTTAAAAATGCTGTTTTGCCCCCATCGTTAACTCCAGTAAGAACGGTAATATCTGTTATTGGTATCCAACCTATGTCAGCCAAGCTGCGGTAGCCGGAAACCCGTATCGCCTTCAGATGCACGAAACTACCCTCCTTCATAAAAATTCGTGTTTTCCCTTACCTACCTTCCCCTCTTCTGGATCCAACCATGTAAAGAGAGAGTTCAGGGACCTATTTAGCCTTATCAAAAAAATTTTAAATATATTGCCATGGACATATATAACTCTCTATAAGCGTTAATGATTATAAAATGGGTTGTCTAATAATGAACCTATCTTGGTAATCCTTCATTTCTCATCTACTTCAGGTGCACTTACTTACCGAAAATCGCAGCGGGGACGTTGTACCTATTTGACCGCCTGCTGGTAAGTCAAAATCTACGTATGGAGCGGTAAATACCTGGAGTATTGTACCATTCTGGAGTACGTCGGTTAAGTCTTCTTCTTTACAATTTTTATCGTGCGAAAGTTCAGTGACATCGAGTTGCTTCTTCCCTTTCTGTTTATAAACAAGATGCCTCTTTCTCGTGAGATAATCTTCCACGATTAGTGCCAGGTCCAAACTCGCGCCACGATCAAAACGAAAGTGTGTTTGTAATACTTGTGAAACCTGCTTGCATTCAATCCCATTGAAGTCTACCACCCCATATGGAAAGCGAAGCTGACGAAACTCGTACCTGGAAAAGTCTAAAAACACATCGGTCAACAAAGTTAGAACAGCGCCATCACGTCCATCTTGGAGGAGACCAACACTACCAGCAAGCTTTTTCAAGACCCAGAGCCGATAATCAAATAGCACCTCCAGTAAGTGAGGCCCCCGCCTCCCATCCTCTACTGAATAAAGATATAGATCATCGGCCATTTGATTATCTTTAGATATTTGGATGGCCAGTTGCAGGTCCGTAGGGTAATTTCGTACAACAGGTATCAACTTTGAATCGTGAAAGCGCAAATTGGTCATTTTCCCGTACCAAAAATGCATATAGAATTCCACTACCCTGCCGGGGAGTCCCCACTCTTCTTCTGTTAAATCCCGTACTATAAACAGGTCGATATTCTTAGCCTTCGCATATTCTACTGCTCCCCTCTCGTAACCTTTGCTGGTGAATAATACTCCTTTTGATGCATTTATGTCCTCGAGGGTGGCATATAAAACGTCGATAATATCCCGGCTTACAGGACTCTTCCAATACTTACATTCGATAACGGTTATGTAAGTATGAAAGCGGGTCCGGTGAGTTACCAGGACATCTATCTCACGGTTGGCGCCCGACTTGCCTTTTAGGGTCACGTGTCGCTCGACAATCACTTGTCCTTCGGCTAAGTATAAGTCCCTTACAAAATCCTCAAACCCGCTCCAATCAATCAGAACGTCAGTAAGATTAAGCATGTAGGCTTATCTCCTTTTTCGTTTTGGGTTAGAGCCCTATATTTACCATTTGATTGGAGTAGCCAGGATGGTACAGATAGCCTTAAGGCCAAATGCTTCATCATCAGCACGTTACTGCCGTGAAGAAACAAGAAATCGCATAGGGTCGAAACCCGCCAACCTTAAGCTCACCATTGCTGCCATAATACCAGCGCCTACCGTTACCAGAAGCCCCGAAAAATACCCCCATTCACCCTGGACCATCATGCGTAAGTTCTGAAGACCACCAACAGATACCAATGTAACTAATATAGTGATGACTACTGGCCGACCTCTAACCCGCCATCTCAAAAAACGCTGACCCGTTATTCCTGTTATAGCGGCATAGACCAAATAGCTGGCAAGGGTTGTATATGCCGCCGCAATATATCCATATACAGGTACAAAGATAATATTCAAGATCAGGTTTAAGCCCGCGGCAATAAGACTTAAAACAAACATAAATGTTGTCCTTTCGGCAAACTCCAGAGGCTTATGAGCGTACATACCCAGTTGCCAAGCAACGATACCAGCAATAACGACAGGCATAACTACATGCCCGGCACGGAATTCTGCACCGAGAAACCAGGTGGCCAGATCTGAACTAAAGAGCCAAGTAGCGCCTACAAGCATAATACCCGCCACAGCAAACCATTCAGCAATAATTCCCAGCCACTTTCCTGCATTAACCCTGTCGCCTTCGCCCCATGCCCTCATCAAGAAAGGGTGTGCCGCCAGAAGGATAGGAGCTGCAATCAAGCCTACTGCTCCCTGAATAAAGTTATAGTTAGCAGAATAGATGCCTACTTCCGCTGAACCGCGAAACCATTGAATGACATATCGATCTCCTACGTTAAGCAGTGTTGCCGCTAAAAACCAACCAATCATTGGAAAGCCATACGCGGCAAATTGCTTGAGGCCACGCCAATAGTTTGACCACAACTCTTTATGAAGCAATAGATTTGGAAGTGGTAAACCCGCCCTGTACCATAACAGGGGTAAAAGCATGGCGGTGCTAAGAACCGCACCCCAAACCATGCCGCTGGGTACACGGGTAATAGTAAAGACAATAAGCATAGATAGGATAAGCTTACCAACCGCATTGGCTAATGTATAATAAGAAAACTGCCGGGCCTGCATCTCTGCCTGCAATACCACGCCAAGGGGATTAAAAGCTGACGTGGTCACCATTAACAAAGCGCCAGGAAGAACAAATTCTCTCCATTCAGCCGGCAAAAGGTTCCGGAATGAAAAAACTATTAATGTCACGCCGCCGAGCAGCCCCGAAACGAGGATTACCCCCATTGCTGCCACTTGTTTTACTTCCTGGCGTGTTGCAATATTTGAGGCACCTGGGAGATACCGGTTTATTGCCTGCTGTAGCCATTGAGAAGCGAGGGCCGTACCTAACGTAGTGACGCTGAGCACCAGGCTATACCGCCCGTATTCGTCAGTAGAAAAGATACGGGTAAAGATGGCAGCAGATGCCAGCCCGATGAAAGCCGGCAATATACTACCCGGGACATAGGCCAATACCTGCCGCAACAGCAGGCGTAGATTAAGGCTCTCGGTTCTTACCTGCGGGTCTTCCTCTTTATCTATCTTTATATCTTCGACTACTGGCACAGTGTTTTTATCCTCCTGGATTACCCTATTGAACAAACTATTTCGCTAACGACCCGTACCACCTCGCGGCATAAATCCGGTACTCGCCGCTTTTCACCCGTTCCCACCATGGCCGGTGCTCTATGTACCATGTAATGAGATCCTTCAGGCCGGAGGTGAAGTCCA
>Ga0224486_100294_pt1 | contig 19550 bp, 10 predicted proteins | sample TexhydDE_CT_test_FD_172013 | JGI IMG/M metagenome (GOLD analysis project Ga0224486, IMG submission 172013) | Fracking water microbial communities from deep shales in Oklahoma, United States - hydraulically fractured wells DE_CT_test ... | reverse complement strand
ACGACTCATCAGCAGGGCACTGGAGGATGCCCGTCAGGAGCTGGGGCGCCAGGAGCACAATATTACTCCTGTCGACCTGGCGGGCAATGAGGTTTATGACATCCTTCGCAAACGATTATTCAAAGCGCTACCCGATCGGAGTACCATAGAAGAGATCGCCTCCCTTTATGGCCGCGTCTTGGAAGAAGCGACCAAGGCTAAGGTCGCCAATCGCGGCGCAGAGGCGATTGCCGACGAGATTGTTAACACCTATCCTTTCCATCCGCGTCTTAAGAACCTTGTAGCATTGTTTAAGGAAAATGAAAAGTTCAAACAGACGCGAGGGCTATTGGAGTTAGTTTCCAGACTCCTTAAGTCAGTTTGGGAACGGAAAAGCAACGACGTATTCCTGATTGGTCCGCAGCACTTCGACCTGTCGATCCCCGAGGTGCGCGAAAAGCTGGCCGAAATATCCGAGATGCGGGATGTCATCGCCAAAGACCTTTGGGACGTAAACTCGGCGGCCCACGCTCAGCTCATCGACTTGAGTTCAGGCAGCGATGCAGCTGCTCAAGTAGGGGCTTTATTGTTAACCGCCAGCCTCTCAACAGCGGTCAATGCCGTAAAAGGGCTGACCAAGGAGGAGATGGTGGAGTGCCTGACGACCCCACTTCGCAGTCCTTCTGAGTTTCTTTCAGCATTCGAGGCACTGGAAACATCCGCCTGGTATTTGCACCACACACCGGAGGGCCGATACTATTTTGATCGCCAGGAGAACCTAACCAAGCTTCTGCAGAGTCTTGCCAACGACGCACCAGAGCCCAAAGTGGAGGAATTAATCCGTTTTCGGCTTAACGAAATGTTCAAGCCGATAAGGAAGACTGTCTACGATGAGGTACTGCCGTTGCCCAAGCTCGACGAGGTAGCGGACAAAGTGCGTAAAGCCCGCGTCTTGCTAATAGTAAGCCCGGACTCCAAGCTTCCGCCTGAAGAAGTGCAGCGTTTCTTTGAAAGCCTCACGCAGAAGAACAATATTTGCGTGTTGACTGGCGATAAGACACATATGGGCAGTGTTGAAAAGGCAGCCCGGCAAGTTTTTGCAGCAAAGCAAGCGGATAGTCGCATTCCCCCAGGTCACCCGCAGCGCGAAGAATTGGAACGCAAGCAGCAGCAGTATGAGCAGGACTTCACTGCCACTATTCTCGGCCTTTTTGATAAAGTGTTCTTTCCCATTCAGCGACCCGGTAAGCCGCCCCAACTGGTCAACAAGCCCCTCGATATGACGCGGGATGCCACCAAACCGTTTAATGGCGAGGAGCAGATCGAGAAGACCCTGACTAAAGACCCGTTGAAATTATATCTTGATGTCGAAGCAAATTTCGACGCCATCCGTGACAAAGCCGAAACTCTTCTCTGGCCGGAAAACCAGGACGAGGCACGTTGGAGCGACATTCTCGACCGGATGGCCGAGCAGGCCGGCATGCCTTGGCTCCCGCCTAAGGGCCTCGAGCAGCTTAAGGGCCTGGCCTGCAACCGCGGGCTCTGGGAGGATTTGGGGAACGGGTACATTACCAAGAAGCCCCAGAAAAAGAAAACGTCCGTCCAGGTTATTCCCGAAACAGAGCCAGATGACGAGGGATTCGTCCGCCTGCGGGTGAACCCCCAGAATGCCGGGCCTGCACCCCGGATTCACTATGCTCAAGACGCGGAAGTTTCTACGCAAAGTCCTGTGCTCTCGGATCAATTCCTAAAAACGAATGCCCTTCGCGTCAGGTTCCTCGTCGTCGACCCGTCCAATCAGTATGAAACGGGAGAACCAGTAATCTGGGAAAATAAACTGGTAATTCGCAACCGGCTTTTTGAGGAGGACGGTAAACGGAAGGTCGAGTTGCTGGTAGCCCCGAAGGGCAAGCTGCGCTATACTCTTGATGGCAGCGAACCAAGGGAAGGTACTACCTACATGGGACCTTTCGAAATTGGTGACGGCGATACGCTGGTGCGCGTCTTCGCGGAATGTAACGGTCTGGAGGCCAAGTCTGAATTCCGTTTTCCTGCCAGGGGACAGAAAGGCGTCCAGATCGACGATGTGAAGCCCGCGCAGATCGTGAATCTCAAGAAACTGGACTCTCGTAATAAAACCTTCAGCGGTCTAAAGGAAGCGAAGGAGAAAGGCGTATGCTTTGAGAACGTGACGCTTACGGTCGGCCAGGGTGCCCGGGCCGTACAGGTAATGGTGGGCGAGATTAAAGTAACTGCAGACTATATCGAGTCCATTTTAACGACAGTGCTCGACCAATTTGATTCCGCGACCCCGGTGACTATGAGCTTCCGTAAGGCCCACTTCGCCTCCGGTCACGACCTGAAGCGCTTTGCTGAAGCCCTGGGTATTGAAATACAACAAGGCGAGGTTATACAATGAACGGCAAGCCCAAGACCATTGATTTTGGTGCCCCGGAGGAGTTCGGCGCTCATGTTTTCCGGGTTGAAATTCCAGCCTCGAAAACAGGAGAAGTTCGCATTATCGAGGACTACGGCTATAAAGGCGGCGAAAATGGCCTTCCTTACGAAGAGGAGCGGGTGGTTTTACCTCGCCCCATCTGGTCGGCTATTGCAGAGACCGCCCGCAAAGACTTCAATGCCCGCTTGAAAGCTCAAAAGGTCACTACCGGTCGCTGGAAAACCGGCAAAAACCTACTCGACCGGTTACTGGGAAAGGAGCTGTGTGTGCTCGCCTGGGCTGCAGAAAGGGCCAAGCCTGACGAACTGCCAGTCATCTGCAGCAAGTGGGCAGCATTGCGCCCTGAGGAGCGCTGGTGGCTCTTCTCGATGACGGCAGCGGAAGCCGGACTCGCTGCGGACAGGGAGCGCGGCTGGCGCAAGGCTCTCTACTTTGCCCTTTCGGATGGAAACACGGAACAGCAAGCTAAACACCGGAAGCGACGGCATTACGACGAGGATGCGATTCAAATGACGCTTTTCCCGTTTGAAAGGAAGACATTATAAGCATGAAAACTATAGTCCCTTACTCCCTCAAAGATGCTCCCGCGTTAATAGAAAAAATTTTACCGGTACAGAAGCTCTCAATTGAGTCGTACAAAGAACAGATGGCAGTGCATGGTAAGACACTCACAGCTCTAGGAAGCTATTGGAAAGGACGAAAGCCCCTCATCCTCAATAAAGCATGCGTTTTGGGTTGCCTGCTTCCGGCGACTGGCAACCTCAAGCGCGACCTGGAGATCTTTGAGAAATTGATGGCGATGGATGAGGAGTCTTTCGTTGTCCGCCTTGGACGTATCAAGCCGGCCCAGATTATTCAGCGTGTATCGTTGCCTGATATATACCGCTACTTCGATGTGGAGCCCGCTGGCGTTCTGCCTGAGAGCGCCCCGTTCGTATTGGAGGAATACCGTCTGGAAAACGGCAAGTTGCCGAAGATTACCTGGCGCGACGATGTGCCTGAGGCTGAGCGTCGCCGTCTCGAGGCGCTCGCTTTACCACGGTGTAGCTACCGTGAACTGGTTCAGCAGGCAGAGCGTCCTGAAAACTGCCCGGATGTTCACGATCATATCTGGGAAGACGTGAACGCCCATCTGGGCACGGATGCCCATTCCTTCCCGGAGCTGGTCGAGCAGCTAGGTATTATGCGCTTTGGACATCGCCCACGGGTAGCCGACACCTTCTGCGGGTCGGGCCAGATTCCCTTCGAATCGGCGCGGCTGGGCTGCGATGTCTATGCCTCTGACCTTAATCCTATCGCCTGCATGCTCACCTGGGGTGCCTTTCATATCGTGGGAGGCTCTACCGAGGAACGGGAAGCCCTTGCTAAAGCTCAGAAGGAACTGGTTGAAAAGGTGCAGGCCGAGATTGACCGGCTGGGCGTGGAGACGGACGGACAGGGCTGGCGAGCTAAAGTTTTTCTTTACTGTGTCGAAGTGAAATGCCCGCAGACCGGCTGGAAGGTTCCGCTGCTCCCCACCCGTGTTATCAGCAAAGGCTACAAGGTAATCGCTGAGCTTGTTCCCGATCCGGTAAATAAGCGTTATGACATTGTAATCCGATCAGGAGTGACAGAAAAGGAATTGGCCGAAGCCGAGATGGGTACCGTGCGTACCGACGGGCGCGGCCAAGATCCATACATGGTCCACACGGTCGATGGGATCGAATACCGTACCAAAATCTCCACCTTGCGTGGTGATTACCGGAAGGATGACGGCTCTACTGGCAACAAGCTGCGTCTCTGGGAGAAGGACGATTTTAAGCCGAGACCGGATGATATTTTTCAGGAGAGGCTCTACGCGATCCAGTGGATGCGTCCCAAGAAAAAAGGCAAAGGCTACGAATATGAGTTTCGTTCTGTCACGGGAGCCGACTTAGAGCGTGAACGCATTGTCGAGGAGTATATCGCCAAACACCTGGCCGAGTGGCAGGATAAAGGCTGGATTCCCGATATGCGGATCGAGCCTGGAGATGAGACTGAACGGTTATATCGTGAACGCGGCTGGACCTATTGGCACCACCTGTTCAATCCAAGGCAGTTGCTGGCGGCTGGGTTAATAAACCAATATACAGGAGCGCACTTGAAATTTGGGATGACACAGGTGATGAACTGCAACTCACGTTTAAGTCGTTGGGACAATAGCGGAGGCGGTGGTGGCATAGTAAAAGGTGTTTTCGACAACCAAGCACTAAATACACTTTTTAACTACGGTTGCCGTGGTATCGGATATGCGTCTAGTTTCCTGAATCAGGACTATAAGAGCTTTCCGTTCTTTAAAGATTTGGCAACTCAAGTCGGATGCCATCCAGCAGACCAACTTTCCACAGATAATGATATTTACATTACTGATCCACCCTATGGCGACGCGGTAAAGTATGAGGAGATCCTTGAGTTCTTTATCGCCTGGCTGCGGAAGAACCCGCCCGAGGAATTCGCCAACTGGGTCTGGGATAGCCGGCGATCCCTGGCTATTAAAGGCGAGGGTGAGGAGTTCCGGCGGGGTATGGTCGCCGCATACAAGCGGATGGCTGAGAAGATGCCGGACAACGGCATCCAAATTATCATGTTCACGCACCAGTCTGGTGCCATCTGGGCAGACATGGCCAATATCGTCTGGGCATCCGGCCTACAGGTGACGGCCGCCTGGTATGTGGTTACCGAGACCGACAGCGCCCTGCGGGACGGAAGTTATGTCAAAGGCACAGTACTCCTCGTGCTCCGCAAAAGGAAGGGCAACTACAGGGCCACCCGCGACGACCTGGCATGGGAAATCCAGGAAGAGGTCGAAGAGCAGGTGAAAACACTAATTGGTCTCAACCAAGAAGCCAAGGACCTCTACCGGAACGAAAACCTCTTCGAGGATGCCGATCTACAGATGGCGGGATACGCGGCGGCCTTGAGGGTACTGACTCGCTACGCTATCATCGACGGCAAGGACATGACGGTGGAGGCGATCCGGCCGCGGGCCGAAGGGCAAAAGACCTTCGTAGATGAGCTGATCGAGTTTGCGGTGGACGTGGCTAACCAGTGCCTTGTGCCCCAGGGCATCGAGAAAACCCATTGGGACAAGCTCAAGCCCGCCGAACGTTTCTATCTCAAGATGATCGATCTCGAGGCCAAAGGGCTGAAGACCCTCGATAACTACCAGAATTTCGCGAAGGCCTTTAAGGTCAAGGATTTTAGGCCTTTCATGGCGAGCGTGCGGGCCAACTCCGCTCGGCTGAAGGGCGCCGTGGAATTCGGGCGTTCCGAGATGTCCGGTGAATCAGAGTTTGCCGGTACCGTACTGCGCGGCGTGCTTTACGCCATTATGGAGATCGTGAAAGAAAAGGATGGTGACGAGGTGCTCGCCCACCTCGCCTTCAACGTGCCGAACTACTACGACCAGACCCAGAGGGAATTGATAGTAGAGCTGTCTACTTACCTTGCCAAGAAGCTCGAAGTCATTCGGCCAGAAGAGGCCAGAGCTGCCCGCGTACTCCGGGAACTGGTAAGAAACCAGCGGTTATGAGGTGAAAACGATGAGTGGCATCAACCGGTTCTCTTCTCGCCGGCAGCGGTTGGATCATTCCTTCCTGGCCGAGAAGCTGCGCCGGGCGAAGTCCTACAAGCGCATCGCCGGCTACTTCCGCAGTTCGATCTTCGAACTCATTGGGGAGGAGATCGCCCATATCCCGGATGTCCGCATCGTTTGCAACAGCGAGCTGGATGTTTCCGATATAGCTGTCTCCAAGGCCGCCCGTGAAATGGCTCTTAAGGAGCGATGGAACCAGGTGCCCGTCGAGGTGGAATCGCTGCTCCATCGCGACCGCTACCGCAAGCTCTACGAACTGCTGTCCCGGGGTAACCTCAAGGTGCGCGTTGTACCCAAGGATAAGGTGTTCATTCATGGTAAGGCCGGCGTGATCGAAACCGATGAGGGTAAGACATGCTTTCTAGGGTCGGTCAACGAGAGCAAGAGCGCATTCTCCCAGAACTACGAAATCCTCTGGGAAGACCCGTCACCGGAGGGTGTGGCATGGGTTGAAGAGGAGTTTGAAGCCCTTTGGCAGGAAGCTTACCCGCTACCAGATGCCATCATCGAAGAAATCAAGCGGGTCGCCGAGCGGGTAGAAGTGCGCTTTGAGCAGGTCGATGCTAAAGAACTGCCTGCTGCTACCTTCGCCGAATCGCCCATTTACCGGCATGGTGAGCAGCTTCAGCCCTGGCAGCGGGCCTTCGTGGCGATGTTCCTCGAACACCGGGAAACCTACGGCCACGCCAGGCTGCTGCTGGCCGACGAAGTCGGTCTGGGAAAAACATTATCATTGGCGGCCAGCGCCATGCTGTCTGCCCTGTTGGACGACGGTCCAGTACTCATCCTTTGCCCCTCCACCCTAACCCTGCAATGGCAGGTAGAACTCAAAGACCGGCTGGGTGTCCCTAGCGCGGTTTGGCTCTCATCGCGCAAAATGTGGGTCGATCCTGATGGGCATCTCATCAAAACACGAGGTCCTGAAGACATTATACGCTGTCCGTATCAAATAGCCATTGTATCAACGGGTTTAATTTTTCATGACTCTACAGAACGGTCGGCCCTGTTAGAGCGACGCTATGGGACGGTTGTACTGGATGAGGCCCACAGGGCGAGACGGCGGGGCGGGCTTGGCGAGAAAAAAGACCAGCCGAATAACTTATTGGATTTTATGCTGCGGATCGGTCCTCGAACCAAGAACCTGTTGCTGGGAACCGCCACGCCTATCCAGACTGAGGTTTACGAACTATGGGACTTGATGAGGATCCTCAATTCTGGCGTAGAGTTTGTTCTTGGGCGTGAAAATGTCAGCTACTGGGCTGATTGGGAGCGAGCATTGCCCTTTGTAAAAGGCGAAAAGGCTCCTGCCGACGAAAAGGAGGCATGGGAGCTGTTACGCAATCCCCTGCCGCCCGGCAAAGAAGACCCGCACTTCGCTGCGCTGCGTTTGCAGCTTGGTATCGAGGATCGAAGCTTCTTTTGCAACCGGCCCTTCACCGATCTTGACTACTTCGCGCAGGAAAATATCCGGCAAACGCTCGATACAGAGTTCTTTAAGGCCAACAACCCTATTGTTCGCCATACCGTCCTGCGCCGCCGCGAGACCCTGGAGGAGCAAGGGTTGTTGGAGAAAATCGGAGTCCAGATTCACCCCGACCCGCAAATGGGACCATCTGCTTACCCCGGGCAGAGCTTCGTCGGTCTTGGCTTAATGACAAATCACCCATTCGATCTGGCGTATCAAGCGGCGGAGGAGTTTACCGAGGTACTTAGGCAACGGACAAAAGCAGCGGGCTTCATGAAGTCGCTACTTTTGCAGCGCATTTGTTCGAGCTTTGCTTCAGGCAAAGCCACCGCTGAAAAAATGCTCAAGCGGGAAATTCTCGAAGAAGAGGACGATGCGGATCGTTTGCAAGAGGTGCTAAGCAATCTCACTCCACAGGAAGCCTCGTATCTGGAAACCATCATAACAGAACTCTCGCGCCCGGAGGCGAGAGATCCAAAGCTATCTGCCGTGAAGTACTTCTTGACCGAACATAGAGTGGAAGGCAAGACATGGCTGGAGCATGGTTGCATTATTTTTAGTCAATATTACGATACCGTTTTCTGGATCGCTGCAGAATTAGCGAAGGCGCTGGCTGGAGAGGTTGTTGCCATCTATGCTGGGCTGGGCAAGAGTGGCCTTTTCCGATATAACGAGTTTAGCTCCGTCCAGCGGGAAGAGATAAAAGCGGCGGTGAAGAAGAGGGAGATTCGCCTTGTGGTTGCCACTGATGCCGCTTGCGAGGGGTTAAACCTGCAAACCCTGGGAACGCTGATCAACGTCGATTTACCCTGGAATCCTTCCCGCCTTGAACAGCGGCTGGGCCGCATCAAGCGGATCGGTCAACTCAAAAAGACGGTTGATATGCTCAACCTTGTCTACCATGGCACTCAAGATGAGAAAATTTACCAGACTCTTTCGCGCCGTTTCAAGGATAAATTCGACATCTTTGGAGGATTACCGGATACAATCGAGGATGATTGGATTGAGGATGTTATGCGACTCGAAGAAATGATGGATAAGTATATCCATCTACGGCAACAGACAAAGAACGTGTTTGAGATGCGCTATCAATCGACCATCGAGCCTGATCAGCATCGCTGGGAACTATGCAGCCGTGTGCTGGCACGGAAGGACATTGTGGAACGACTATCGAAACCATGGTGACGAAAGCTAGTTTGTGTATATTCTGCTACTACCTGTTTCACCCGGCGGCTGCGCCTGATACCCTTGGACCGCACAAGGGGGCAGAGATATCAGCGCGTGTTTAAATCTACTGGGTTGTCATAATTGGTAACTGCAAAACTTAGGGTGATAGGCCAATGAATGACATCAACTGGTGGGCAATCCGCCCGCTCAACGGTTCGCAACACGAAGGGTTCGAGGAACTCTGTGCCCAGCTTGCTAGATCGGAGATACCTGATAACGCACGTTTCGTACGCAACGCCCTTCCGGATGCCGGAGTCGAATGCTACGCCACCTTCCCGGACGGCAGTGAGTGGGGCTGGCAAGCAAAGTATTTCAATACCCTGGATAGTTCACAATGGGCTCAACTCGATGACTCGGTCAAGACCGCTCTCAAGAAGCATCCTCGACTCGTCCGTTACTATGTGTGCGTGCCTCTCGATCTTCCAGATGCCAGACGCCCTGACCAAAAATCAGCGCGGCAAAAGTGGGAAGAACATGTGGTGAAGTGGAAGCGGTGGGCAGCCGAAACGGGCATGTCCGTGGACTTTGTTTGGTGGGGGAGCCATGAACTGCTCACCCGCTTGACATGTCCCGAGCATTCAGGGCGGGTGCGTTACTTCTTTGATGTCAAACGATTTGACAGGCCATGGTTTGAAGCTCGTTTAGACGAGGCATTAAAAACAGCGGGGCCCCGCTACACACCAGAAATTCATGTCGATTTACCGATTGCATTCGAGTTCGATGCCTTTGGACGCACTGAGCGTTTCTTTGATCATCTCAAGGCACGTGCACGGGGGCTCCGTAAGGAGCTTCGTTCTTTCAGATACATGAACTCCCCAGACGCGTCAGCCGCAGAAGAAGCGTCTGATATCATAGCTTCAGTTTCCCAAATCACAACGCTCACTGAGCAACTCCTCGTCAAGTTGGGCGAAATCGAGCCGGAGCCTGTGGGCAAATTGCCTCTCCGTGAGATTACCTCTCAGGCCGATCAGATCGTCAAAGTTGCTGAGGACTTCGAACAAATTTTGTTTAGGCATGAGCAAGTTTTCGATTCCCAGGAAGGCAATTCCGACAAGAGCAAAACGAGGTCGGCTTACCGCGAGAATCCGTTCCGGACCCTGCGATACCGACTCTGGGCTTTACAAAGAGAGCTGCGGGAGCTACGTGAATCTCTTAGGCATGCCGAGCATGTTGCGTCCAGCACTCTTTTGCTGCTTACCGGAGACGCAGGCACCGGCAAGACACACCTTCTTTGCGACATTGCGAAGAAACGCATCGAAGAAAGTCGGCCTACTGTTCTCCTGATGGGGCAGCGTTTTGTTAGCGATGAAGAGCCTTGGACCCAGGCGCTCCAACAGCTTGATCTACGGAACCTATCTGCAGAGGAGTTTGTTGGTGCCCTAGAGGCAGCAGCACAAGCGGCAGGCTGCCGAGCGCTCGTGATGATTGATGCCCTTAATGAAGCCGCAGGGCGGCGCATCTGGCCAACCCATCTGTCGGCATTTTTGGCTTACTTTGAGCGCTCGCCTTGGATCGGGGTAGTCCTAGCCGTGCGCTCCTCTTTCGAGGAGGTTATCATTCCCGAAGAAGTTCGCAACCGCGCGGTGCCCATAAGACACCAAGGATTTGTAGAGCACGAGTACGATGCGGCGAAAATTTTCTTTACTTACTACGGTCTCGAACTACCCTCCACACCTCTTCTTAGCCCTGAATTTCGCAACCCACTCTTCCTCAAAACACTCTGTCGGGGTCTCCAGGCAAGAGGCGAACGACGTCTTCCGCGGGGATTTCGTGGCATTACGGCCACGTTTGAGCTATTTCTCGACGCAATTAACAGTCAACTGGCGCGTGAACTTGGCTTCCACCCCAAACGTCCACTTGTGCGCCAAGCCCTCAATAAATTTGCAGAAGCGCTTGTAAAGACAGGAGAGCGCTGGCTCCCGTTAACACAAGCTGAGGAATTGGTGAACGCGTTTCTGCCAGGACGCAGTTTTGAGCGTTCACTCTACCGTGGGTTAGTTGCTGAGGGAGTCCTGGTTGAGGATGTCCTAACGCACAAGGATGTAGGGCAGGAAGAAATTGTCTTTATTGCCTACGAGCGTCTCGCAGATCATTTGATCGCCAAATTTTTGCTCGACAAGCATTTGGACGTACAAGCCCCTGAGGCCGCCTTTGCACAACATGCTCCGCTAGGATCCCTGCACGACTCAAAGCATTACGTCTCCCCTGGGTTACTTGAGGCGCTTTGCGTCCAAATCGCCGAACGCACGGGGCAAGAGCTCTTAGAGCTTGCTCCGGTACTCAAGGACCGGTGGAATATCGGAGAGGCTTTTCGACAGAGCCTTATCTGGCGTGATCCTAAAGCATTTTCCGATACTACGGGCAAAATCTTGAACGACCTAATTAGGACAGAACACGATCTACACGAAACCCTCGACGTTCTCCTTACCGTTGCCATTCTGGCAGAGCACCCTTTCAACGCCAATTTTCTCGATCAGCGGCTGCGCCGGGACTCGATGCCAGACCGAGACGCATGGTGGAGTATCTACCTACATTACAGCTGGGGATCTCAGGGAGCAGTGGACCGGCTTGTTGACTGGGCATCAACTGTCACCTCTAATGACACTCTTGACGATGAAGTGATTGACCTGTGTGCGACTACGCTGGCCTGGATGCTGACGACTTCAAACCGCTTTCTCCGCGACCGGGCAACAAAGGCGCTCGTGAGTCTTTTGACTGGTCGTCTGGATGCAGTAATCAGGCTCGTTGAACGGTTCGGAGACGTCGATGACCCTTATGTAGCTGAACGGGTCTATGCTGTCGCGTACGGGACGGCGATGAAAAGTCACGACCGGGAACAAGTCGGCGCTCTAGCGGTGTGCGTGTACAACCGGGTGTTCGCGAACGGTGTTCCGACGCCCCACGTCCTCATCCGCGACTATGCACGTGGAGTAGTCGAACGTGCGCTTAACCTGGGAGCAAAGATTGATGTCGAAGTTGAGCGTATTCGACCGCCATATAAAAGCATATGGCCAGCCATTCCTACGGAGGAGGAGATCAAGCCCCTCCTGCCGGATTGGTCTCGCGGATCACATGATAGTGGTGACCTCGAGTGGGCGCGTAACCGAATCGGCAGCTCGGTGATGGACGACGACTTCGCATGGTATGTTATCGGTACAAACACAGTTTCAACTAACTGGCTTTCTCTCAGGCTCGATGAGCCTGCCTGGCAACCTCCGGACGAGCGTTTGGCTGCACTTATCGCTGAGTTTTCCGAAGAGGAGAAGAAAGCTTGGAAGGCGTTTGACTCCGTAGACAAGGCGCTTGAAGAGGCCATGCTGTGGTCAACTTTAAAAACATTCACGGAACGATTCGGGAGTGAGGAATGCGAGCCAAGCCTCCCACCACAGATTCAGACGCTCCAGCATAAACGAGAGACTGCGTTCGATAATTTAAAGGCAGCACTTACTAAAGAACATGTCCAACGACTTATAGAGATTCTCGAAGCAAAGGAACGCGCGACTGATCCGCCACGCTTCGATTTACGCCTGATCCAGCGATATGTCCTTTGGCGCGTGTTTGATCTCGGTTGGACCACCGAACGCTTTGGTTACTTTGATCGGTTCGTTATCGGCTACCGGGGCCGTGAAGCCCGTAAGGCAGAACGGATTGGGAAAAAGTACCAGTGGATTGCTTATCACGAGATCATGGCATTTGTGGCTGATCACTTTCAGTACCGCGAACAGTACCACGAAAATGGAGGCGACAAAACCTACGAAGGCCCATGGCAGGAACATTTGCGTGATATCGATCCGTCGTGCACGCTCCGATCGACTCCTGGCGGGACATCCTGGGTCGGGCATTCGCCAGCCTGGTGGGGACCGGTCACATACCACAACTGGGACACGCCTGAAAATCCCCTCGAATGGGTCAAATGCTACGACGACCTTCCGCCGGTACAGGAACTTTTGATTGTTGAGAGCCCGGAAGACGGCTCACGGTGGGTGAACTTGCAGGGTTACTTTAAATGGAGACAGAAATCTCCTGCAGATCGCGAACCTACCGACATTGAACGGAGGGAACTCTGGTATATATGCACTGGCTATCTTATCCGGAGAAAAGATGTTGAGGCCTTCATGGAGTGGGCAGAGAACGTAGACTTCTGGGGGCACTGGATGCCGGAGCCCCCCGAGGTCTATCGGATGTTTCTTGGGGAGTACGGGTGGTCGCCAGCGTTCCGCTATTTTCAGCAACCGTACTATGGCGACGAAGAGTGGACTCAGCCGCGTGAGGATTGTCCTGTGAAGGTAAAGGTAGCGTCATTCCAGTATCTACGGGAAATCGGCGGCTTCGACTGCTCGGTTGACGAGAGCTATACGCTTCGACTTCCAGCTATCGACCTGGTGACTGGTCTCGAACTGCGGTGGACAGGGGAGGGTGCTGACTTCGTTGACGCATCGGGGAGGCTAACAGCTTTCGACCCAACAGCGCACAAGGACGGTCCGAGCGCCCTCCTGCTGCGACTTGACGGGCTGACGGAGTTTCTTGCACGCGAGAAGCTTGCACTATGCTGGACAATACTGGGAGAGAAGCGCGTACTTGGCGCCGGATTCACTCCTTCTTACCATGCCTCCATGCGAATATCGGGTGCTTACAAACTGGGCTCAGGAGGCCCTGAGGGATTTCTCAAGTGCCTGCTTGAGGGCAAAACAGAGGGAGATAATAGTTCATCGTTGTTTCCGATAATGACACTTCGAACGACTGGCTGAAGAGTGCCATATCCGGAAGCTAATCAAGCTCAGGAACTGGTAGCTGGTGTAACCCAGAAACTGTTGGCAGAATTGCTGTCCCTCGGAATACCGAACAAGAAAGTGCCTTATGAACAGCGGCGCTACATCGTCACGGACGTCTGCGGTGTCAGCCCGACGGTCAATACTTTCTGGTCCCAGCCCGGCTCCTCCAGGGCCCTGAACTGCCGTCCGTTAGAACCCTACCAGTCCCAGGAAGTAAGAATTGGTAACCTTATAGTAAAGCACTGGCCGGTAGACCACTCCATTCTGGGGGCCGGGGCCTTCGGCATCAAAACCTCCGAGGGATGGATTATCTATACCGGCGACCTGTGCCTCCACGGCGGTCGCGCCGCCGATACCAGGGCGTTTATGCAGGAGGCGGCCAGGCTGGAACCACTGGCCTTAATCTGCGAAGGAACTCACCCTGACACCGAAACCCCCGTCGGCGAGGAAGAAGTTTACGCCTATGCCGCCGAAGCCGTCCGCAAGGCCCTCGGGCTGGTGGTGGCCGACTTCGGCCCCAGGAACATCGAGCGGCCCATCTCGCCAGCATTGCTTTTCGTAGTTCAGTAGATCGGACCCGCTCACTAAACGACCCTTTGAAAAATGGCTGATTTGTCCGTGAAACAATCGAGGTGGCGGTAAGATGATAGAAGAAAGAGAAAAACTCAGGAGCAATGTTGCTGAACGTACAAGAGAGAGGGTTTTTCTGGATTCAAGCGTTTTGTTAACCGCTGTTTGCCATGAGCATTCTGATTCAGCCAAACTATTGGGGCGATGCAAAGAAGGTGACATGTTGGGCATCATTTCACAAAGAGTTCTTTACGAATGCAACTGGAAACTAAAATATCACCCAGAACTCCAAAGGAAATTCGATGAGTTAGCGCGCCATCTAGAAGTGGTCGAAGTTTCAGACAAGGATATAGAAAAGTATACTACAATAGCCGACCCGAATGATCGTCACGTTTTAGCTGGAGCTGAAGCCGGTTGTGCAGATTACTTGGTAACTTTGGATTGCAAGCATTTCCTGTCCTCGTCGGCAAAAAAACGGTTGGCGGGCTATCCAATTCCGCGGGTCTTCCCAGGGATATTGACCAGCCCCTTTCGCGAAGAACAACTTCCGAGAATTGCACTTAGTATAACTGAAGGAACATTCGCTATAGGAGTGGATCCTCAATGGACCAGCAAGACTATCCAGCATGCTGGCCGCCCCTTCGTCGTTCTCGATTTCCCCGGGGTATTCAGTATTTGGTATGAACCAGCACGCTTCCAGTTGAAGATGCGTACAGAGGTATACGAAAGTCCTATAATGCTTACATTTCGTCGATACATAGATGACAACGATGCCTTCCTATGCATTGCAACCTGGGACGTAGTCCAGGGATTTACTTGTATGCTGGATGGAAAATTACAGACGATCCGACGGCGCTGGCAGAAAGTTCCCGCAGAAAGCAGGCTTTGGATAGGCTCAGACCGAAATGGAGCCAATCAAATAAACGGCCTTGTTATTTTTCACGGCTGGCCACGAGCTTTGACCGAAAAAGAGATGAGGCATGTGTTTGAAGGTGGTTATGTGATATTACCCGAAAAACCGGCGAGTTTGACCAATTCTATAGTTTGAGTCCAACTTTAGTCTGGGTTACTGCAAAATATGGATACAGGTCCCCTCCGTACTCCGGCGGAAAATTGCCGTTAAGATTATGGAGGTGCTGTCGGAAGCGTATTTTGAAGTCTTGGAGGTGGGAACAAGATGATGTCACTGGAACAAGTATTAGAACTGGTTGGCGACCTTGATGATACTCCAGGTGAAAAAACGCCGAGGGAACGGTTTCGCCGTTTCTTGGCCCAAAATTTGTCCAGCGTTGGCGCTGTACGCGATTACGTGGAAGAGTGCCTGCGCTGTTCCGGGGAGCAGTACAACCGGGCCTTACAAGACCTGGTGAACCACTTGGGCCGCCTGCTGGGCTTTGACGTAACCTTTGGCAGATATAAGGGCGTCCAGGGGGAAATCGGGTTTGACGGCGTGTGGAAGTCCCCTTCCGGCCTTTATATCGTCGTAGAAGTGAAAACAACCGATGTTTATGCCATAAAAACGGCTACTCTCCTCGGTTACATAGACCGGCTTATATCCGAACAAAAGATACCCGACTGGGACCACGCTTTGGGCCTTTATGTAGTAGGGCGCAGTGATGCTGAACTGAAGCAACTGGAAAACTCCATCATTGCTGAGAAGCGCACCCACCAGTTACGGGTTATAACCGCTGATAAACTGCTTACCCTGGCTGAACTCTTAACCGATTACGAAATGGAGCATGAAGCGGTTTTAACAGTTCTCCGGCCAATGGGTCCTGTAGTGGATTCCCTGATTGAACTGATGGCCGGCCTGGTAGCGAAAGAAATCCGCACTGCCGGCGAAGACATCCCACAGCCGCAGGAAGAAACTACTAATAAACCTTCATCGGAGCCCGAAGGTGTTGACGTTCAGTATTACCTCGCTCCGGTAGCGTCCGATGACACTCATGCCGCGGAAGAATGTATCAAAAAACTCCTTGGCGCAGGAATTTACGCCGTCAGCGAAAAATCCCTGGGGCGGAAAGTTAAGCCGGGCGACTGGATTTGTTTTTATGCCACCGCGACGGGCGTGGTAGCTCACGCCAGGGTAAAATCACCCCCCGTGCAAAAACATCACCCGTTGGTAAAGCACCCTGAAAAGTATTCTTACGTCTTCGAAGTGGATTCCGTCAGCATCTATACCGAAAATCCCGTTGTTTTAAGCGCCGAGCTAAGGGCGAAACTGGATGCTTTCCAGGGGCGTGACCCTTCAAAACGCTGGGCCTGGTTTGTGCAAGGCACGGGACGGGTCACTAAGCACGATTTTATGCTGCTTACCCGGCAAGCGAAGGTTGAGGTGGTATGATGAGCGCAATTTCTTTTCTAGACCAACTATGGCAGGTTTTTGAGCAGTGCCGGGGCTACTCCAGTGCTGAATTTGTTGGGAAACGCTTGCGGCAGGAAGAGAACGAGCGATTTTATGAGGGTGACTTTTTTAAAAAGGTATTCCCCGAGACCCAGAACATCTTGCGCCACATCCGGGAGGTTGGCTTTTTACGCCCACCGCAGGTGGACGCTTTTGAACTTTATGTCTACCTTAAAGAAATTCAAGGTAACCCTACCATCAAAGAACTTTACCGGCGGCTTTTATTTCCGGAAGGTACGCCAATGGATGTTTTGTCTTTAACAGCGGAGCAACTGGAAGAAATCAAACAAAAGAAAGCCCTCCTGGAGGCCCTGGATAGCGAACTGCAGGGGCTTGCCTACCCCAACTGGCTCTTTGCCCTGGGCATGGGAACAGGCAAAACCATCCTCATGGCAACCATGATTTTTTATGATTTTATCCTGGCCGAGCATTATCCGGAGGACGGGCGCTTTGCCAAGAATGCCCTGGTCTTTGCCCCTGACACCACTATCATTGATTCCCTACGGGAAATCCAAGATTTTGACTACTCCAAGGTAATTCCGCAGGAATACGCTCTTTTTCTGTCCAGCAATCTAAAGTTCCATTACCTTTCCGATGCCCAGACCGAGCTTTCCGTATTGCCTGGTTCGGCCTACAACATTATTGTCTCGAACGTGCAAAAGATTATCCTCAAGAAGCAGGGAAGCAACAGCAACGGACAGCAGACCCTCTTCCCGGTGGTTAAAGATATGGAGGGTGAATGGAAAGTCAACGACCGCCTGCGGAAGCTGGAGCAACTGGACAACCTGGCTGTATTTGTAGATGAGGCCCACCATGCTTTCGGGACATCAATTACCAACGACCTGAAGCGCGTGCGGGAGACAATCAACCGGCTTGACCGCAAGTCTCCTCTGGCTGGGTGTATCAATCTCACCGGTACCCCCTATGTGGATGGTAAGATGCTCCCTGAAGTGGTGTTCTTTTATTCCGTCAAACAGGCTATTGATGACGGGCACTTGAAGCAGGTCAGATTTATTGACTACGCCAATACCAAGACGGAAGAGTTTATCAGGGACGTGGTAGACCGGTTCTCGTCAATACGGGGAAGAGCGGCGTGAAGGGCTGCTACCTAAAATCGCTTTCTACTGCACTACCATTTCCGAACTGGAGGATGAGTTCAGGCCCTTGTTAGAAAAAGTCCTGGCAGAAAAAAGCATTCCCCTGACTAAAATTCTGGTCAACCACAGCGAGGTTGAGGACGAGAATATCCGCCGTTTCCGGCTCCTGGATACTCCAGAATCCGAAGACCAGTTTATTCTTCTGGTGGGTAAAGGTACGGAAGGATGGAACTGCCGCAGCCTGTTTGCTACAGCCATGTATCGCAGGCCTCGAAGCAAGGTGTTCCTTCTCCAGTCTTCCTTACGCTGCATCCGGGCCATTGGAGACATGCCCCAGATGGCAACCATTTTTCTCTCTACTGAGAACCGGGCCATACTGGAGAGTGAAATTCAGAAGAACTTGGGCACCACCATGTCCGAACTAGAAGGGCGCAAGAACAAGCGCAAGGTTATAATTCAAAAGCGTAAAGACGTCAAGATAAAACTGGCTAAGCAGCGTGTAAAAGTTCTGCGCCAGTATCAGGAGCAGACCGGCCAAATTAAACTCGCCCTGGATGAATATTACACCAATCATAAGAACGAATTCGTGGGTCTCGTAACGGAACGAGAGATGGCAACCAATGGTCAGAAGTTGAAACTCGCAGTCAAGGACAGCCAAACTCTACAACGCCGCCAAAAGAGATATACCCTCTACACCCTGGTAGAAGAGATAAGTCGGTACACTCATTTGCCCTGCCTCAAGGTGGAGAAAATTTTACGGAACAGCGATATGTATTGAGGGTTGTCTTGCTTGGGTAAACCGCGAAAACCGCCTTATAGAGGTTATCGTCCGTCGTATTTTAGATGCGGTTTTCCGTTATGAAGTAGTTAATGAGGTGGAATGGGAAGAAGTTGAGCTTGCTAAGAATTTCCCCGTGGATTGGGTAGTGGAAGAAGACAAGAGAGCTTTGGAAATGTACGACGGGAGGTACCCGAATAGTTTCCATATTGAGCCTTACATATTCGATAACGAGTCAGAGAAGCGACTTTTTGAATATTTCGTGGAGTATAAGGAAATAGAGGAAATTTACTATACCGGCGGCATTACTGACGTCGGACATAATGAGTTTTACGTGGAGTATTATGATGAGCTAGAAGGACGCTGGAGACGCTATTACCCAGACTTTATACTTAAACTCAAAAATAATGGTTGGGCAGTGGTTGAGGTAAAACAGGCAGACCAAACGGCACACCCCAATGTGGTAGCTAAAGAGCAGGCCGCCCGCGAACTCTTTGAAAAGCTGAATTCCATTCACTACATTATCAAGCAGGATGATGAGATACGCCGGGGTATGTTCCAAGACATTATTGTTGCGGGCAGCAGTAACGGGTAATAGTCCCACCTGTCGTTGAAGCTTATTACATATTCAATTGGATATATATAGAAAAGAACCCTGGTGTTCCCAGGGGCGACTGCTGAAAGTACTTCGCATGTGGGGAGGTGTGCTGATGCTTAGGAAAATAGTTGTATCCGGTTACGGAGAAGCTTCTGCCAAGCCCAATATCGCTGAAGTCGGGCTCAATATCACCTTTATCCAACCGGACGCCAATCAAGCTCAGGAACTGGTGGCTGGTGTAACCCAGAAACTGTTGGCAGAATTGCTGTCCCTCGGAATACCGAACAAAGACATCGAGACTAGAAATTACTCATTATTCCCTCATTATCAGTGGGAAAAAAACTCGCGTGTTTTCAAAGGTTACCAGGCTTCCAATGCTCTTCTGGTTAAGACCGGCGACCTGTCCCTGGTTACGCGAATTATTGATGCGGCCGTTAAAGCCGGAGTAAAAAACATTGACTACCACTAGAGTTGCATAAAGAAAAATATCGGCTTGTCAAGGGCCATCGCGCCCAAAAATCAGCCAAATTCCTGAAATAACCTGGCCTTGCAAGAAAAAACTCCTTATACTAGAGATTAAGGGTAGTCC
>Ga0224486_100293_pt1 | contig 19602 bp, 15 predicted proteins | sample TexhydDE_CT_test_FD_172013 | JGI IMG/M metagenome (GOLD analysis project Ga0224486, IMG submission 172013) | Fracking water microbial communities from deep shales in Oklahoma, United States - hydraulically fractured wells DE_CT_test ... | reverse complement strand
GGGGAAGGGAGGTCCAGGGAAGGGCAAAAATTTGGAAGTTTTATTAGAATTTTTCTCAAAAGTTGTATTGGCGATAATAAAACCCCACCTTTCGTTTATCGAAAAGTGGGGGTTTGTCAACAATCTGTCAGGAGGGTATTAAACCCTCCTGATTGTATTTAACACAATTTTGCTGTTAGGAACACTAGATTAATCCATTGCCTTTGCAACCGTTGTACTCAAACTGAATAGTGACATGATTAATACCAAACTTTTCAAGTTCCGATTTGATTTCGTTGTATATGTCCATTGTCTCACTTACTTTTACATCTTCCCTAAGGTTGACATGTCCTTCAAAAAGAATACTCCTTTCGTCAAGTGCCCAGATATGAACATGATGGATATCTTTTATCACGGGGTTTCGCAACAGTTGAGAACTAATACTTTCAATATTGAAACCCACAGGAGTGCTTTCCATAAGAATGGATAGAGAACCACTAAAGATTTCAATCGCTTCTTTGACTACATACAGTGCTATCAAAATAGTTACAATCGAATCTAAGAATTTCAAACCATAAAACTTTATGAATATGGCACCTATAAGAACTGCTATAGATGACAAAGAATCCATTAACATGTGCAAATATGCGGACCTTATATTCAAGCTTGCTTTGGACCACTTTTTCAATATCATCATGCTCAAAAAATTTGCGATAAGTCCAATAGTTGCGACAATTAAAACAACGTTAGCATTTATCGACGATAGTGGTTCGAGAAATCTGCGGATAGCTTCCACTGTAAGCAATCCACTTATGACCAAAAGTGTAGCTGAGTTGAAAAATGCAGCTATTATGTTTGCACGTTTATATCCAAAAGTTTTGTTGTAGTTTTTTGGCTTTCTTGAGACTCTTTCAGCCACGTAAGAAAGTATTAAAGAAAGTGCATCACCAAAATTGTGGGCAGAATCCGAAATTAGTGCTAAACTGCCTGAGATAATACCACCAACAAGTTCTGCCAAAGTTATTCCAAGGTTTAGTATCACAACGAATGTAAACCGGGCCACATCTATTTCTACCTCTATGTTGGTATGTTTGTGAATGTAATCATGTGGATGTTTGTGCAAATGAGTATCTTCTTGGTGTGGGTTGTGTTTTGCCCCAGCATGTCCTTGCTCCTTAAGTTTCCTTGGATTACTTTTTTCTACCATACAATCTGCTCCCTCATAGTTACAATATTACAATATTCAGAAACAAGTTTTTGACAAAGTCATATTTTTTGGCCAAAGCATTGGTTGAATTCATGTAAAAATCAACCAAAGCTCTTAACAAGGCTCACAATAACGGACTCCCATCCATTTGCTAAAACGAATATGAGTACTTTGAAGGGAAGAGAAACTAAAACCGGAGGAATCATAATCATACCAAGCGAAAGAAGAATACTTGCTACCACCATGTCTATTATTATGAAAGGTACGTATATTAGAATACCCATTTTGAAGCCTATTTCTATCTCACCCAACACGAACGCCGATGTTAGCAACGAATCTGGAGCGTCTTCAATCTTCTGAACATCTTGCTTGAGGGCTTTGGCAAGAACGAACACGTTGTCTTCGTTGTGGTGGTTAACAAGCTCGCTAATCATGAATTTTCTAACAGCCGCCATTGTTCGCGAAAAGAACTCTTCATAGGTTATCTTACCATCCATATACGGTTGCAGAGCATTTGTGTTTATCTCATTCCATGTGGGTTGCATTATGAAAAATGTCAAAACGAGTGCGAGACCTATCAGCACCTGGTTCGGTGGCACCTGCCTTGTACCCAAAGCATTTCTCACAAAAGAGAAAACAATTATTATCCTCGTAAAAGAGGTAAAAAGCATCAGAATGCTCGGTGCTAAGGTAAGCACCGTCAACACCAAAAGTATTTCCAAAGTCGCTACAAGGTCACGAGGAGATTGATTAGGAGTAACTTGGATACGTATACCAGGAATAGGTACCTCGTCTTGAGGAAAGAAAGAAGTGGTCAGCATCAAAATGAAAAGCAAAGTAGCTATCTTTTTCATTTCTTACCACCAACAAATCTTTGAAGGATGGTCTCAAAATTTGAGCCAATCTCAGAACTTATTTCGCCTTCTTCAATTGTGTCCAACTTTTTTACAACTGTCGCTTGGTTCTGACTTATCAAGATAACATAGTATTCTTTCAATATTCTAACAAGTACCAACGACGTATTTCTATCCAAGTAAACTCTGCTAATCACTTTAGCAAAGCGCCCCCCAACTGCGTTGGGGAGCCTTTTTTTTAATATCCAATAAGTACCAAAGAGTATCGCTATTATAGAAATCAGACCTATTAAGAAACCACCAAGTCCTCCGATTTTCCTCTCTCCTTAGATAAAATGTATTTAAAACTACTTAAGTACTTTTTGAACCGCTTCAATTACCCTTGCGGGTTGGAATGGCTTAACTATGAAATCTTTGGCTCCGGCCTGAATAGCTTCTATAACCATTGCTTGTTGTCCCATTGCACTACAGACAATAACCGTAGCGTTTGGATCTATCTTTTTAATTTCTTTGATAGCATCAATACCATTCATTTCGGGCATGGTGATATCCATGGTAACAACGTCAGGTTTAAGCTCTTTATATTTTTCCACTGCTTCAACTCCGTTAGCAGCTTCTCCAACAACTTCGTGACCTGCCTTTGTGAGAATATCCTTCAACATCATGCGCATGAAAGCTGCATCATCAACAACTAAAATACGTGCCATCTTATGCCACCTCCGACCCTACAATTTCTTTAACTATTTCTTCTAAATTGAGGTATACTATCAAACGTGCGTCTTTTTTTATGAGCCCTTTTGCTTTTTTGCCATAAGTATTCATCTTGCCAAGGTTAGTTTCAAGTTCTTCGCTTCTTACTCGCATAACTCCAACAACTTCATCGACCATAAGTCCGAATTCAACGTCCTCTACCTTGGCAATTATTATTTTCTTGTATTCGGTGTTACTCTCATTGGCAAGCAACATTGGGAGACTTATTACCGGAACAATCTTTCCTCTTAAGTTAATCACACCCTCAATTATCTTCTTGGCTCTTGGAACTGGTGTTATTTCGGTTTTCTCTATAACTATTTCAACCATTTCAACACCGATTGCCATCTCTTGATTAAGTGCTTTGAAAACAAGAACTTCAAATTCCATATTATCTGCCACGATATTCACCCCCTTAAGACCGTTCACATACTCTTCCACCAACTTCTATTATGCCATCTCTACAATATTTGCCACATCCAATATCAATGCAATGCTTCCATCACCAAGTGTGGCTCCTCCACTGAATATCTTCACATCGCTGAAAATCTTTCCAAGAGATTTGATGACTATATCTTCCTGACCTATAAGCGTATCAACAGTTAATCCATATTTTCTGTTGCCATGCTTTACAACAACTACTTTCATTTCACTCGGGGTTTCTTCATGTGGGAAGTTAAACACATGCCATAGCTTTATCAACGGTATCACTTCTCCTCTGATAACAATGACTTCCTCGTTTTGAACAACTTTTATTTCCTCAGGACTAATGATTAATGTGCTATCAATAATGGAGATAGGGATAGCATAGACGTAATTGTTAACCTTAACGAGTAATGCTTGGATTATCGCCAATGTAAGTGGTAAGCGTATAGTTACCTTTGTTCCTTTTCCAGGTTTGCTCTCTATGGAAACCGAACCATTCAAAGACTCTATAGTGTTTTTAACCACATCCATTCCAACGCCTCGACCGGAGAGTTCGCTCACCTGATCTTTCGTTGAAAAACCCGGTAGGAATATGAAGTCAAAAACTTTTTCATCGGGTAGCGTAGCTGCTTTTTCTTCGGTTATTAAACCTCTCTCGATAGCTTTTCTCAATATCTTCTCGCGGTTCAAACCTCTTCCATCATCTTCGACTTCAATAACAACATTGTTGCCCTCGTGCCGTGCTGATAGTTTAACAGTTCCTATTGGAGGTTTTCCTAAAGCAATTCGCTCCTCTTTTGTTTCTATACCATGGTCGATGGCATTTCTAATGAGATGAACAAGAGGATCTCCTATAACTTCAACAAAAGTTCTATCAAGTTCTGTTTCTTCACCCTCCATGATAAAATTGATTTCCTTACCTAAGTTTCTTGCTAAGTCCCTAACAACTCTTGGGAATCTGTTAAAAACAAATTCGATAGGTACCATTCTAACTTTCATGACAATGTTCTGTAAGTCCAAAGTTATTCTACTAAGTTGAGCCAATGATTCGTCCACTTCTTTGATGTTGTACTTTTTCAGAATATCTGCTATCCTACTTCTTGCAATAACAAGCTCTCCCATCAAGTTCATCAATGTGTCGAGTTTTTCCGTATCGACTCTCACTGTTTGCGTAATCTTTGTTCTCTTTTGTTCTTTAACACTTTGCTCTTCAGGTTCCTTAGTTTCACTACCAACTGCTGTTTCTTTCTTCTTTTCTTCAATTTTCAGTGGTTTGACAATAACACTTTTGATTTCTGAAACACCCATTATCTTTTCATATATCTTTTCCTGCGGTACGTTACCAATACCTATCAATTCTACAGTTAAATCGAACTTTTCATTCTCTATATCCTCAACAGGTGGTATAGAGTGAACTATCTCAACACCTATTTCTTCAAGTGCGTGGAATACCATGTACATTCTTGCTGATTTAAGCTGCGTGCCCTCTTGGAGATTTACAACGATATGATATGCAGGTACACCCTTTTTTTCAGCTTCTTCCAATACATCTCTTAAAACCTCTTGAGTGAAACTTTCTGTAAACACTTTTGTGCTCGTTTCAGCTGATGTCTTTTCCTTCGTTTCCTTTACCTCTCCAAACTCGGATTTGTCAATTTTTCTACCGCTCTTTTCTACCTTTTCGCCTTTTGCAATTCTTTCAAACACTTCTACAAGCCCCTCACTGCTCTCGTCCAGTTCATCTGACCCGTGTTCAACAATAGCTTTCAACATCTTTTCTATCATATCGAGACCGGCAAACAAATAGTCAAGTTCATCGCTAGTAATTTCTACCTTCCCGCTTCTTACCGCATCTAAGTAGTTTTCCATTCTATGGCACAACTTTGCAAGTCTTTCAAACCCCATAGTTCCAGCCATACCCTTTAGGGTATGCAACGCACGGAAGGCCCTGTTTATTTGTTCAACATCAGAAGTGTTCTTTTCTAGTTCTAGTAATGCTTCGTTCAAAAGCTGGATATACTCTTTTGATTCGTCGATAAATACGCTGAGATATTCATTGTACTCTCCCATGTCCTTCACTCCTTTTAGGAGATTATGATTTTGTAATAGCTGAAATAACCAGTAGTGTATTTCCAAAATAACAGTTTAGAGGACACATTAAAACCTGTAGTCGATTTAATTATATCACCAATGTCCAGTAAAAGTTTAAACTCGTATGTTGTAAGTTTGGAAAAATCGAAATACATTGGTAGTTCTTTCAATCGTCCTCGAGTCTTTTCATACTGCTCGTACTTTGCCCTATCAATTGAGCCAAAAAAAACCCTATTTGCAATGTAAAAAGTATACAATTTAGAATTTTGAAAAGTAATTTCCCATTCCTGTTTTTGCGCATCGTACTTTGCACCAAGTTTAGCAACGGTTGTCTCCAATGCTTTTGTGGTAGAATTGTCGAATATGAATAGAAAGTCTCCGGTTTCCAATCTGCCAACAACGTAAACATTTGAAGAGGATTTCGAAAGTGCTGAAACAAATTCAAGGACTCTTCTTAAATCTGCATTAGAACCCTGTAACCACTGTTTGAGAATCTCAACAATGCTTTCCGTGTCACTTGAAGGCACCGATAAGTAGTAATTCCAAGCCATGGGAATGTTTCCAATATTTTCACTTATGCGTTTAGTTGTCAGCTGCTTTTTATTTTTCTGTTCAAATGTTATGCTAAGGTTTCCTGCAGAAACAGTCGAGTAAAATAGAACATACTCTGACTCAGAAGAGTCAATCGATGCCCCTGGTAAGTTAAATCTCAGAGTTTCTGGTTTCGAATATCCGCTTATAAAGAAGGTTCCTGCCTTCAATCTTTCAAAAACTTTTGATGTTCTTGATAACTGCATATCTGGAGTTGCGTAAGTCTTTAATGCTAACTCTAACGCTGTCTTACTTCCAGCTATTACGAAGTATTTTCCAGAATACCCACAGTAAAGAGAATCACCGAGTAAATACTGATTGTTTGGCAGCGTTTTGTAATTAACCGAAAGCAGATACGCTATTCCTTTTACAAACTGCGATGGCGACTTTGTTTGAAAGGCAAAGAAACTGTTTGCAGCAATAGTTTTTATAAAGTCGAAATAGTAGTTAATATCGAACGACACAACGTTACTCAAGTCAATTTGGATTCCTTTAGAAGCAAATAAAACATCTGTTGAAATCGCATCTTGAATAATAGAAGGTAACACACCTGTTCGATAACGCATGTCTTCAAGGATCCTTAAAAATGATTCTTCAAATCCTAATCCTTTTCTATTTAAAACAAATGAGAAAAATGGTACCTTCTTAAGCTCACCGTACCAATTACCACCGTTTGAAACTCTGATAAAGAAATCATAATCCTTATGAACCAAATCTATTATATCAGAATCTGCAAAAACGGTTGTTAAGACAATGAGTGCAAGAAAAATTGCGAGGGCTAATTTTAAGTCCTTGATTTTCGCCATCACCCGAGCTCCTCCCAAGCGTCGTTAACAACTTCAACTATTTTACTGTCCAAAAAAGTATCGGCAATGTTTTTATCGAGAGAAACATCTAAACATTTTTGAAATACAGCAAAGAACTCAATATTCCCGTCTCCTCCAAGAATCCTGGAAAAATCTAAATGCACAAGCTTAAAGCCTTCTTTTATAAAATCCCTCACGACCTCTCTTAAGACCCTTACATGTTCTGGCTTGTCTTTAATCACTCCACGATGAGAATAACCAACTTCAAATTGTGGCTTTATCAAAATTATACCATATCCTCCAGGTTTCAGTAAATTCAAAATGGTTTTCTTAATTTTTCTGACGGATATAAAAGAAACATCAGTGCTAACAATATCAACAAATTCTCTCAAGTCTTCAAAACTTAATTCTTTTGCATTTTTTTGGATAAGTTTCACTCTTTCATCGCTTCGTAGCTTGGGATGTAATTGCTCAGTATTCACATCAACAGCGTAAACCTTTAGAGCACCGTTTTGGATAAAGAAATCAACAAAACCACCTGTTGAACTTCCTATATCACATATCACTTTTCCACGAATTTCTATTTCTGTATCTTCCATGTGAGAAATATTCTTAAACAGACCCTCGATTTTATAACCTGCACGACTAACATATCTAGGAGTTTCTAAGACCTCTATATTATCAAAAGGACTGACTAATCTGGATGGCTCCTTGCATATCTGCCCATTAACTGACACTTTTCCGGATTCTATAACTTGTTTGGCTTTGTTCCTACTCTCAACAAGCCCATTTCTAACCAAAGTTACATCTAATCTTGCTTTTTGACTTCCACTTGCCATGTTCCCACATCCGTTACTATGTTCAGCACGCCTTTTGAGATAAACATGTAGAAAATTGAATTTCCGAGGTAAATATCATCATAAAAAAAGCCAAAACCAAAATCCTTGATGTTTGTAAGACATGGATACAGACTTTTGGTTGAAAAATCATTTTTAAAACCACCTTCCGTTCTATCCACTTTAATCAAACCATTTTCAGACAAAACGTAGTTTTCTTTCAAAGATTTTAATATTACAGTTGCCCTACGTTCGTCATAATCGAAACAAACAGCCTCTTCAAAATTGCCTGCAAAAATAACTTTGCGGGTTTTAAGATTTACCACATAAACGTTTTTAGTAACGTCCAATAAATAAAGCATGTTCTCTACCAGCAAAAAATCCAAAGGAGTATTCGAAACTTTCAATTTCCAAGTAAGAGACACATCGCTAATCGAACCATCCGCATAAATGATATACTTGTCCCAGCCAAATATCGGTACTGAAAGTATCACTTCTTTCCTACCAGTTCTAAGGTTAAGAATATAATTATCCGTCAAAATAGAATAACCTGTGTATAAAAGTGGTAATGAATCAACTTGATATTGGATTTTTTCAGATACATAGAGAACTTTATCCTTATAAAAGCTTCCATCCATAGTTACGGTAGCGGGTATGAAATTCATATAGTCTGGAACAACTATCAAAGGTACTCCTGTCGGGACGGTTACATACAACTTGCCGGACTTTGGGTCGTAAACGACAGTCTCTGGATAGAAATCGCGTGTATCCTCGTTTGAGCCAGTTTCAATACGAACAAAACTAAAACTGGTGGTAATGTATTCGAGAAAACCACTCAAAAACTCTTCTTCAGATTTAAATACTATCGTACTTGCGTTCGTTGTTAAAGAAATAGTATCTCCTATAGATTCAACACTTATCTTCAAAAGCTCTCGAGTAGCAAAATTAGAAACATCAATCGATGCGGATGTGGAGGCTAACTCAAGCTCTATCTCACTATCAAGCTCACTGTTCAAGATTACGTTTGTTGCAAAAAAACCAGCCTTTGACAACTCTTTAGTAATAAAGATAGAAAGATGTGGTGCGATGTTTTTTTCAAAAACAACAACTTGAGGCCTCTCCATCCATTTTTTTATTACAGACAAAACTTCCGCATCTAAACTCCCATCTGGCAATTGAATGCCAGCAAAGACTATTCCTAGAACAACACCTTGTACAAAAACAATCCATGCGCAGGTGCCAATCCAGCTGATTTTGAGCGATCTTTTGATTCTAACACCTCCAGTATCCTCTCTGGTTGCCAGCTTCCAACTCCAACCTTTATCAGGTTTGCAACAATACTTCTAACCATTCCACGTAGATACGATATACCTTCGACCCTCACAAGTATGAGATTTTTCTTCAATCTTACAATCCTAACAGCTGTAATAGTTCTCTCGGTCCTTATATCTTCTTCTCCCTTTTTGCTAAAAGCTGTAAAATCATGGGTTCCTATAAGGTATTTAGCACCTGCTCTCATTTTCGCGATATCCAACTCATACGGAAACCACCAAGCATACCTTCTGAGGAATATGTCGTTCATTTTCGAATTTAGAATGTAATAGTGATAGATTCTGCGCTTTGCCTCGTATCGTGGATTGAAATTTTCACTTGCGAACCAAACTTTCTTGACGTATATATCTTTTGGTAGGTTTGCATTTAAAGCGTTTCTGATATCGTTTTCCGTAAGTTTATCGTTTGGACAATCAAATGCTGCAACTTGTCCATTTGCATGAACACCTGTATCCGTACGTCCCGCCGCGTATGTTTGAATTGGCATTTTAAATACTCGTTCAAGTGCTTTTTCTAACTCTCCTTGCACAGTTCTCACATCGTTTTGACGTTGATAGCCAAAAAAGTCTGTGCCATCGTATGCGAATTCTATAGCTACTCTTCTCATATGTTGATTAAACGTCCTCCTCCAGACTTCTTACTTGCGCTCAAAGCAGTTTTAGCTTTGTTCAATATCCCTTCCAAATTGTCCGCATCAACTGGATACTTGACAACTGCACCACTGATACTAACGTATGGATACTTTTCTTTGATATTATCAATAACTTTTTGGACCAATATCATCGCATCCGACTTACTTTTTGTCCACAACAAAATCATAAACTCATCACCCACACGAGTGTAAAGCCCATAGTTTCTTATTTCGTTTTCTAAAGAATTCTTGATTTCTCTTAATATCTCATCCCCGAAAACGTATCCCTTTTCAAGATTAAGCTTATCAAAATTATCTATGTCCAAATACACGAACGAAAAAGTTCGTTTCATCTCTATAGCTTTCGATATTTCTTCCATTAATTCTGAGACTGTAGTTTCTTCTGGGTAGTAACTTAAGAAAAATCCTCGATACTTACTTTCTTTTACAATTTGTACAAATTGCCAAGCAAAAAACTTTGACAATTCGATTTCCCTTTTTGCCGGTCTTAAACCATTGATAGGTTTGTCGAAGCTGATGTATCCAATTGTCTTGTTATTGTATATTAATGGCACAAGGAATAAATCATCCGGGTCCCATGCATTATCAACATCTAGCATAGCATATTCTAATGGTCTGAAAACATACGTCTGATCCAAATTAATACTACCTTTCGGAATAAAATAAACCCCTCCTGAGTCAAAACGACTCTGCATCAGTACCAGTGTATCTTTTATCTGCGGTTGTCTGCTTTTTAACATCTCGAAATCTTCGTCTTTAATCCCATACTTTGCAACTCTTACAACCCTACCTGATTTGTAATCAAATAAGTTCAGCAACGCAGCAGAAAAACCTATCATTTTACACGATACTTCAAGTAGATCACTTAATACTTTATCTACATCCTCCCTTCCCAGTTCTTCCAAGACAGCTGGTATCTTTGAAAGGTTTTCAATTTCTCTCTTAATCTCATCCTGCTCGTACTTCAATTCTTGATACCACACTTGTGCTGTTACAGTATAATGCAGCTGGACCAAAAAACCAGCGTAGAGTAGAAATGTAAAAATCAAATAAGTCAACTTCACTTCTGGCAAAATGTAAAGCGTGGTTACAATCAAAGAGGCGTAGAGACCTAGTAAAAACACAAGAAATCCTACACTAAGATAGTTCTTCAAGTTCGTCTTTGTAAAAAAGGGTATGTAAACAAAACTGAGTATAACGTTTGTGGCAAAATAACCGGCAGCGAAATAAACCAGCGATAGATAGTCATAAATAGCATGTTTGAAAAAAAAGATACCTACTGAAAATTGCAAGAACTCAAAAGCTAATCTAAGAAGCTTTGTTTGCCAAGGAATTTTCTTTACTAGAGGTATCGTGAGCAATGAGAGAAACATTACCGTTTCCGGAGTGATAAAAGGAATTAAAAACAGGTACAAAAAAGGCTTGGCAGTGAATCTAACCCCACCAATGGGAATTTCAATATACTGAGCTAAAACCATAGCTATCAATGAGGCAATAATCATCCGTATGTCGTAACTAAAAATAAAGGGTTTCGAGAAGAACAAGAAGACAGAACCTATCAAAAACAACGAAAATACAAATATCAACGTTTTTTTGGTCACTTCTTTCCCCCCAATGTTATGTTATATAGATTGTAACATACTATCACTGTATTTTAAACTTTTGTTTATGTATATTCTGGCAAATATATTCTATCATAAGACCGACAATTTACACAAGGAGGTATAAAAAGAGATGGAAAAACTCAGACAAATTGCGGAGATTTATGGAACACCTGTTTTGGTGATGGACTTGAACGTGGTAAAGCAAAATTACATGAACTTAGTTAATAATATTAGAAATTGTAAGGTCTACTACGCCGTCAAAGCAAATTCTCATGTCGAAATTGTAAAGCTTCTGAGAGATTTAGGAAGCCATTTTGATGTGGCATCACGTGGTGAAATCGAAAAATTACTTTCACTTGGTGTGGAACCATACAGAATGAGTTTCGGAAACACAATTAAAAAGTTAGAAGATATAAAATTTGCATACGACCATGGCATCAGGATGTTTGCTGTAGATTCCGAAATGGAACTAGAGAAGATAGCCATGGTTGCTCCTGGCTCAGATATCTACGTTAGAATTAGTACAAACGGCATGGAAGATGATGCTGATTGGCCGCTTACAAGAAAGTTTGGAACAAGCGTAAGCCACGCCATCGAACTCGTAAAGTACTCTAAAACATTGGGGTTGAACCCCATAGGATTGAGTTTCCACGTTGGTTCTCAAAACTACAACCCTGAGAACTGGAGAACGGCCATAAGGGAAGCTTCCGTTGTTTTTGAAGAAGCAAAGGAATTTGGTATCAACATGTCCATGATTAACACAGGTGGCGGGATGCCTGTCAGATACGTCAAGGACATACCAACAGTCGAGCAGATTGCAAAAGTGATTAACGAAGCTGTGGAAGAATACCTGGGTGATAATATAACCGTTATAGTAGAACCTGGCAGGTCAATGGTAGGAAATGCAGGCATCATGATTACAAAAGTTATCTTGAGAAGTAAAAAAAGTGAGGAGAACTGGTTGTACCTTGATGCAGGTGTGTTCCACGGCTTGACAGAAACAATTCAAAACATACGCTACCGAATAACTGTTGATGGTAAAGAAGATGAAGAGCTCGATACTTTTGTCCTCGCTGGACCTACATGCGATAGTGTTGATGTAATGTACTATGATGCTCAATTACCAAAAAGCACAACGCTTGGAGATATTGTATACTTCCACACAGCAGGTGCTTACACTACCGAGTATGGAACAAACTTCAATGGTATTGATTCACCAAAGATAGTGGTTGTAAACGGTATTTTATCAGATGAGGAATTTGAGGCAAAAATTCCTGAAATTGTAGAAGTCGAAAGTGAAACTTCAAAAGAGTAAGAAAATTTGTAAACATTAATAAATAAGGGCTGGGATTTCCCAGCCCTTATTTATTACCACCAACGGCTTATTCTTTTTCTGCCTATAATAACATCCGAACGGTTTCCTTCCTGAATTCTCACAACGTGCCTACCAGACAAAACCGAAAGCACGTTTGTAAACAACGTCGGCAAAGAAACGTATTTTCTGCTCGATATCTTTGCAAATAGCGGGATTACAGAGTATCTCAATACACTTTCTATTATGAAAAATATCTGGAGCCCATATATGTGGAAATCGCCTATATAGAAATCAAACGAATTGAAAAACCTTGCTAAGGGACCACCAATCAAAGAGCCAATCATTCCGCCCAAACCACCGAGAGCAGAAAAAACTGCAAAGTACATTGGTGAGTTTGCAGACGCCGTTTCCATCGGAAGGGTTATGAATGCAAGGTTCACTGCTGCCCAACCTACACCTGATAGAACTGCATCCAAAGCCAAGGCCAAAATCCAATCTCTTTCGTTCATCAATATCCAAATAGCTGGCGTTATTGACACTATAGATAAACCAGCAATTAAAACACTTTTGTGACCAAATTCATCGGAGAGCTTTCCCCAAATCGTGTAAAATACCATAGACAAAACTGAAGCTGTTATGGAAGCATAGCTGATATAGGTCATGGGTAATTTAAGATTGTGGAGTTGATGGTAAGGAAAAAAAGGTGCTGCCAGAAGTACCACGAAGTTCCAAGCAAAATAGGCTTTGGATAATTTCATAAAGTTCTTATCTGCAAGGACAAGTTTTAAATCATTAACAGTTCCTGTTTTAGTTGCCCTTCTTTCTTCAAGAGGCATCAATGTAAGGAGCGCCAGGAAACTTCCAAACAATGTAATAAGAATTATCAGCAGAAAGTTAAATGGGATTTTGACGTTGTCACTTATAACTGAAAATAAATAGAATACCGACAATGTTGAAAGCGAAACAAAAAAGTTTCTTAAGCCCAGGTATTTACCCCTTCGCTCTTCTGGTATCATGTCTGAAATCATACTGACCCAGATATTACCTGCAAAAGCAGCAAAGATTTGACTCAAAGCAAAGACAGCAATAAAAAGCTTTGGGCTTCTTTGCTCAACAAACAAAAATGGAAGTAGCACTACCCACAAGAATCGTCCTGAATTGAAGAATGCTAAAAGCATTTTCTTACTAGAAAATTTTTCGATAACAGCAGGTGCAAAAAGCTGAAATATCTGGAACGCCATAGGGAATGATGCAGCAAGTCCCAACCATACTTCATTAAGTCCGAAGTAGATAGCTACTGCTGTGAAGATTGCTGTTTGAGTTAGGACAAAGTAAAACGAAGAAAAAACTCCCTCAAGTGTTAAAAAGAATTCATTTTTGTTTTTGTGAAACCTGAATTTACCACTCTCTTGACTCATCCTTTAACCACTCCAAGTGGAGTACACTTGGCTATCTTCAAAGAAATTCCAAGTTCATCGACAATTTGAACCACTTTGTCAACATTTTTGTAAGCTTCTGGTGCCTCTTCTACTATACCTTTCTTGGACTTTGCCATGATTTTGATGCCCTTTGATTCAAGTTCTTTTAAAACATGGCTCACCGTTAACTCTCTTGTTGCTTCCCTTCTTCCAAGTGCTCTACCTGCCCCGTGAGCTGTTGAACCAAATGTCATTTCTTCAGCTTTCTTGGTTCCTACAAGTATGTAAGACGCTGTTCCCATACTCCCTGGTATAATGACTGGTTGTCCAGTTTTTTTGAATATCTCTGGAAGTGCTGCGTTCCCAGGTCCAAATGCTCGTGTTGCTCCTTTTCTGTGAACAATCACTTTTCTTTTCCTTCCATCTATTTCGTATTCCTCCACTTTTGCAATGTTGTGTGCAACATCATAAACAAGTCTGACATTCATTCCAACCACACTTTTTAACGCTTTCCTAATCATGTGAGTTATTATTTGCCTGTTTGCAAATGCGTAATTTGCAGCGCAGTTCATTGCACTGTAGTACGCTTGTCCCCACTCGCTTTTAAAGGGCGCATTGATAAGCTGTTTATCAGGCAGGTTCTTGTTGTGTTCTTTGAGATTGTCTCTCATGTATTTTATGTAGTCAGTTGCTATCTGATGACCAAATCCTCTGCTACCAGTATGTATAAGTATCGTTATATCTCCTTTTTTAATACCAAATACAGTTGCGATTTCCTCATCATATACTTCTTCTACTACTTGTATCTCTATGAAATGGTTTCCTGCGCCAAGCGTTCCTAGTTCATCTTTACCACGGTCGTAAGCTTCTTCACTAACATTAGAAAAGTCACTTTCTTCCAATACTCCGTTGTCTTCTATTCGTAATAAATCTTCTTCCGTTCCATACCCCATTTCTATAACTCTCTTGGCACCTTGTTCTACAATCTTTTTGAAATCGTTTTTTGAAAACCTTAAATCACTTGTCTCACCTACTCCAACGGGTACGTTTTCGTAGATGCGTTTGATGAGGGTTTCCAAGTTCTTCTTCACAATATCGGGATTACCATCTACTACGAGCATTCTGACACCGCAATTTATGTCAAAACCGACCCCGCCAGGGCTTATTATTCCATCGTCTAAATCGAATGCTGCAACGCCACCAATAGGAAAACCATATCCCCAATGTATATCAGGCATAGCGTATGCCGCTTTTACAATTCCTGGTAATGTCGCCACATTTTTAAGTTGTTCAACAGCTTCCTCATCTATAGTTTCGTAATCGGCAAGAACTATTGCATCAACTCTCATACTGCCCGCTTTTTTAATCCTGTAAATATATTTTCCTTCCTTCTCAACGCCCGGGATGGACATATCCAAACACCTCCTTTCATCAATATAAATTCCAGAAGTTATGCATGATAGTCTGGAAGAAAGAACTTAAAACAAACCACCCTTCGACATTTTGTCTCGGGTGGTTTGGCTTTAATCGGTTTATACTCTTTCGTGTGGGTTGTATTTCTCTTTCGATTCTTGTAAGAACTGGTAAATCTTTTCAAAATCTGCTTCTATTCTGAACTGATGACCTGTTCTCCACTTAATTTCAACAAAGCCTTCATTCAAAGCCTTACCAACCGTTATTCTAAATGGTATTCCTATCAGGTCCGCGTCGCTAAATTTAACACCGGGAGATACATTTCTATCGTCAAAAAGCACTTCTTCGTTACGCTCAATTAGGTAATTGTAAAGCTCTGTCGCAAATTTCATCAGATTCTCGTTGTTGCTAACAGGAGTAATGATTGTTGTAAATGGAGCAACAGAAATTGGCCATATGATACCTTTGTCATCGTGAAGCTGTTCTACAATCGCACCCATTGTTCTCGAGATACCCCAGCCGTAGCATCCCATTATGAATGGTTTTAGCTGCCCATCTCTGTCCATATATTTTGTCCCCATCGCTTCTGAATACTTTGTTCCAAGTTTAAAGATGTGTCCTAATTCAATTCCTTTCTTCATGTTTAAAGGTTTTCCACAAACCGGACAAGGGTCCCCAGCAATAGCAACAACAAGGTCAGTCCATTCATCAGGGACAAAGTCCCGACCAACGTTGACATTGACATAGTGGTAATCTTTCTCCATACCACCAACTACAAAATTTTTCATACCCTTGACCTGGTTGTCGGCTATAATCTTTATACCCTTGACTCCTACAGGGCCTAAGAATCCAATTGGCACTCCGAAGTCTCTGAATATCTCATCAGGTGTAGCAAAGGTAAGGGACTGGTCGTTAACAAATGCCTTCAACTTTTCCTCGTTGAGCTCTCTGTCACCAGGAACAAGAGCCATGTAGTAACCATTTCTGCCTTTGTAAATGAGTGTTTTCACTATTTTTCTTACAGGAACATTGAGGAAATTAGCAACATCTTCTACTGTCCTTACGTTCGGGGTATAAACCTTTTCTATAGGTTTCTCTTCTTCATTTTCGTAAACAACTTCTCCAACATACGGAACACGCTCGTCATTTCCCGCATATCCACAATCACAATACAAAATGTTGCTTTCTCCGGTATTGGCAAAGGCTACAAATTCATGACTTTCGCTACCACCTATAGCTCCTGAAGACGCCTCAACAATTGCATACTTTAGCCCTATGCGTTCCATTATATTTGAATACGCTTCCCTGTGAGCTTTATACGTTTCGTCCAACGATTCCCAGCTATCATGGAAACTGTAACCATCTTTCATTATGAATTCACGAGCTCTCAGCACTCCAAATCTTGGTCGGATTTCATCACGGTATTTGTTGGCGATCTGATAAAGTGTTATTGGTAATTGTCTATAGCTGTTGAGTTCGTTTTGCACTAAAAATGTTACTAACTCCTCATGCGTAGGACCAAGTGTAAATTCTCTGTCATGCCTATCTTTAAGTTTCATCATCTCTGGTCCGTAATCATCCCACCTGCCGGACTGTTTCCACAATTCAGCGGGTTGAATTATTGGCATCAGGATTTCATTAGCACCTATCTTGTCCATTTCTTCTCTGACTATTCTTTCAATCTTAAGTAGCACACGTCTACCAAGCGGCAGGTAAGAATAGATACCTGCTGCAATTTTACGTATAAACCCTCCTCTGATAAGCAATTCTTGACTTGGAACTTCGGAATCGGCTGGTGCTTCTTTGAGCGTTGGTGCGTAAAATTGAGAATACCTCATTTTGCTCCCTCCACCACTTCTTATTTTTCTTCCTTCTCAACGATTTCGTATTTTGTTCCCTCAGGCGTATCGTACAACTTAATACCAGATTCTGCTAAAACATTTCTAATTCTATCAGCAAAATCAAACTGTTTTGATTTTCTAAATTCATTTCGCACCTCTACAAGTGACCTTATTAAAGTCTCAAAATTGCTCGAAACAGCTGAAGTCGGTGCTTTTTTCTCACTCTCCGTGTCAAAAACTCCAAGAACCGGTCCAAATACTCGTTTAATTAGGTGATACATCCTTAACGCTCTTCCATCGTCTCCATTATCCATCGCCTTATTTAATTCGCGAACGACATCAAAGATGATAGAAAGCGCTACAGGAGTGTTGAAATCGTCAGACAGTGCCTCAACAAACCTTTGAACCAATTCTTTCATTTCTGCATCTTCTTTCGGAACCAGTGGATACGGATATTTTTCCCTAAATCTATTTAATGCTGCAAGAACCCTTTGGGCTGCTTTTGAATTATCTTCAAGCACTTCATCTGAGAACTCAATTGGTGACCTGTAGTGTTTCGACAATAAAAAGAGTTTCACACCGTCTTTGCCGTATTTCTTTACAGCCTCTCTAACCAGGAAAGTGTTTCCCAATGATTTACTCATCTTATCTCCGCGAACTATTATCATTCCATTGTGCATCCAATACTTCGCGGGAGGTTTCCCGGTTAATGCTTCACTTTGCGCTATTTCATCTTCATGATGCGGAAATATGAGGTCCTCCCCACCACCATGGATGTCAAACATATCACCCAGCAATTTTTGTGACATCACTGAACATTCGATATGCCAACCAGGTCTGCCTAAACACCATGGACTATCCCAGGTTGGTTCCCCCGGTTTAGCAGATTTCCACAAGACAAAATCAAGCGGGTCACGTTTTAATTCATTGACATCAACCCTTGCCCCTGCTCTTAAATCGTCCGGATTCTTGCCTGATAGCTTACCGTAGTCTGTCAATTTTCTTACACTGAAATATACATCACCATTTGCTGCAACATATCCATAACCATTTTCTATTATTCTTTGAACAGCGTTTACTATGTCATCCACGAAATCCGTGGTTCTTGGGTGAAAGTTTGCTGCACGCACTCCGAGAGAATGTGCATCATGGAAGTATTCAGCAATAAAAGTGTCCGCAACGGTTTTCCAATCTACTCCCCATTCTCTTGCTTCATTAATAATCTTATCATCTATATCTGTGAAGTTTTGAACCATTATAACCTTGTATCCTATGAATTCAAGAAACCTTCTAAACGCATCGAAAACAACCATTGGACGTGCATTGCCAATGTGAATATAGTTATAGACAGTTGGACCACATACGTACATCTTTACGATACCGGGTTCAGTAGGTTCGAGTGGAACTTTTTCTTTTGTCAAAGTATCGGTGATATACACTTTATTCATCTTTATTCACCACTCTTTGGTTAATTTACGCGTTCAGATAATTTTGAATACGTGCTGTGACCTCTTCCTTCCCGAGTATTTCAAGAATATCTATCAACTCTGGTCCTTCGTTCTTACCTGTTAAAATAAGCCTGAGTGTCATGTAAAAGTCTTTACCTTTCAGTTTTGCGTTTTTCATAGCTGTTTTAAACGAAGCGTAAATGTTTTCCTTATTCCAAACTTCTATCTTTTGTAACTCTTCAAGTAGGGCTTTATACGTTTCAACAGCTTCAAAGTTTTTTTCTACGGAAACGTTCGGTCTTTCGAAGAAGAAATCTGTTAACTCTGGCAATTGGGAGAGCTCTTCGATTCTGTCTTTCACAGCTGCAACAACTTTTTCTAAATAAGCTTCGTCAACGTCTCTGTTCATGAATGTTTTAGCAATTTTCACCAATTCTTTGGTGTCCTTCATCCTGATATGCTCGGAGTTCATCCATCTTAATTTATCAGGATTGAAAATAGCTGGATTTTTAACCAACCGTTCTAAGGAAAAGCTGCTTATGAGCTCTTCTTTTGTAAGGATTTCCTTCCCCTCTGGATGTGACCAACCAAGAAGTGCTAAGAAATTGACTAAAGCTTCGGGTAAGTATCCTCTTGCTTTGAATTCTTCGACGGAAGTAGCACCATGACGCTTGCTAAGTTTACTTCCATCAGGTCCGAGAATCATCGACACATGACCAAATACAGGAACGGGCCAACCAAGTGCTTCATATAACGCAACTTGTTTTACAGTGTTGGAAAGATGGTCGTCCCCCCTTAGCACATGCGTTATTTTCATAAGACCATCATCAATAACACAAGCGTAATTATACGTAGGCATGCCGTTACTTCTCAAAAGTGCAAAGTCACCGACACTGCCAGCTTTGAATACAACCTCACCTTTAACAACATCATTGATTACGTAATCCTTCCGAGGCATAGAAAAGTAAATCGCTGGTCTTAACCCTTTTTCTTCGTACTCTCTTTTCCTTTCTGGAGTATTGTAAGGTTCGAGCATCTC
>Ga0224486_100292_pt1 | contig 19626 bp, 36 predicted proteins | sample TexhydDE_CT_test_FD_172013 | JGI IMG/M metagenome (GOLD analysis project Ga0224486, IMG submission 172013) | Fracking water microbial communities from deep shales in Oklahoma, United States - hydraulically fractured wells DE_CT_test ... | reverse complement strand
GCGTAAGGTTCGGTTCGCTTCTGGCCCCAGCCAGAGCAGCTGCTGCGGCGATAAGGCCGGCACGATTGAGTACTATCTCGCCATCATCCCGTACCTCATGATGAGGGCCCCAGCAATCTGCTTGGGTCAGGTCTTTGTTAATCTCAGCTTTTACAATAGCATAGACTTCTCTTATAGCTACCGCTATGCCTTCCGTCGCTTCTTCCAGACCTTGTTTAAGCAGCCTCCAAATACGAGATTTATCAACACCTCCCCAATCTGCATTACTCACCGTATCGGTTATCGTAAACTTTACCGGCACCTTTTCACCCCCTTTCTATTACGGGTCACAACTGAACTTTTTACGCTTCCTTCTTGCACGCATGTACTCAACCCAAGCCTCAAACTCTTCGTCTAACATAACGTTCAATTTGTGGTCATATAGTGCTACCATAATGCCCATCCCTGACAAAGTTCCCAGTATCAATGATGCTAGTACTTCCAAACCTCCATTATTCACCTTTCCATCCCCCTCTCGAGGGCATAATAAAAGCGCCTCGGCTTTACGCCTCAGCGCTTTTCCCTTATTTTGATGTATGGCGGCGGATATTCGCCATCAAAATCTTTGTATTCATTACTCGCCAACATGTTTATATGACTTATTATGTCTTTGTCGAAATTGTCTAAGTTAATACCATCGTTACCGTAAAGCTCTTTCAATCGTGATCTAAACTCACTAAGTGTTTTGCATGCGAGTAATATTCTCTTTTCTTCAGGGGTAACCATTCACATCAGCCTTTCTATAAATCTATAAAGTTTATAATCTTTTTTCTGCAACAATTGCGGATTTTGTAGATATATTCTATACCCTTCTGCAAAATATTCGCCCAAGCATTTTACATTAAATATAACCACACCGTTCTTCTCTATAAACCATCCTTCTTTATCAATATCCAACGGATAAACAATAGACTGACGCCTATCCACAAACTTATTTATTTTGGGGTGCTCTAATAAATAAACTGGTCTTTCAAATTCATTGCTCATAAAAATATGCGCCAAGTTAATATCATCAACCGGTATTCCATCTTGTAAGACAGCTAAATAATCGCGATTATGATATAAATCAAATATAGTTTCTATAGCGTGACCAATTTCATGAATTATCTCGCCAAACTCTGGCTTTTTGCCCACTCTTATAATTTTATTTCTTCTATCATACCTTGATATATCGTAACCCGTCTGTATAGTTATCCCTTCTCGCTTTAATAATTCTCTATGGCTACCAGGAATCATCGCCAATTCCTTTTCAATAACTACCCTATCCTCTGCATCATCATAATTTAAATCATGTTTCTCAATTTTCAAGAAGACAGGGCGTTGTATTTCAGCACTGCTTATATTGCTTTGCCCTTTATAGATTGTATTATACCACTTTTCTATATCAGGTTCACTATCTGGATTGTCGCGCCACCTCTTTAGTCTCTGTACAAATTCTTCTGGCTGCTCATGTATTGGAACCAGCACGCATAAGCATTGCGGGTGCGCTGGATACATCGGTTCCTCGCCAGGTGGATATACGCCAGCACCCAACCCCCAGCCATCAACCTCGGCTAGAGTATCGCATATATCTTCCAAAGGATGCGCCTTACTCAGCATCCATTTTATGCCTTTATAGCTCGGTGTCACCCTGGCCGCTGCAATAGTACCTTCTCCAAATGCTACTGTAGTTTCTGTCCTAGCCAGTCGTAACGCCTCATACGATATGTCTTTTGGTACTCTGCCTTTCATGCGTTTCATCATGTTTGGATATTCGCTAGCCAGTGTATTCGCCCCGCCTCGGACATATCTTTCTAACATCCTCGCAGTTTTAACGGCATCCTGTCCGATTGCCACCGACTCCTGTATCAGATCACGAATTGCATTTCTAGCACTTTCGCTAACCTGCCATATTCGGTCCGATAGCTTCATGCCGTTTTTTGTCCTTGCCCATATGGCCTCGACCGCTTGTGTATTGACCCTACTAAATAAATTTTGTATGTCGGCCATATTGATAATATCATCTGCTTCAGCTTGTTTAACCAAATCTATTAATACTGCCTTTGAATACCCACTTCCGGCCTCCACGGACTTTCGCGTATATTCATTCATTTGGGCAGTAAGCTCTTCTGCTATTCTTTCAGCCTCTCGCCTAAGAGAAATCTCCAGTTCCTGCAAATGGCGTTTGTACAGGTGGCCTGAGCCTTTTGCCACGTAAGAACGCAATTCTTTCGCAATTCTCTCAGCAGCTCTAATATACAGTTTGCGTATCTCAACATCTTGTCGCAGCCTTAGGTCTATATATTGCTTTCTTGCTTTTAAGGCCCATTTGCCATACTCACCAGCTGCATCCTGGATTTCTTTTATAAGTCTCCTGGCGTTTTCGCTCGACAGGTCCATTTATTACACCTGCCCATTTATGGCATCTATAATCTTTTTCTCATCTTGAAGTAATTGCCCATCCTCAAGTCTTGCCTGCATGATTCTATCTTGTATAATGCGTTCTCTTTCACCGGGGACCTCTGGATCGTCGCTGATGAAATCATGCATTGTGGTAATATATTTTTTTAGGAAGTTTGCTGCCGCCTCAACGCTCAAGAATCCCCCCTGGATTGCTGTATTGAGTGCGGTAGTTATCATCTGCAATTCCTGTGCTACGTCTTTACCATCTCTGGGATCTACGTCGTCCCATCCAAGAGTTGTAGCATATGTTGAGAATGTCTTGCCTTCCGCCTGGGCCGTCATAGCCAATACAATTCGAGCCAGCCTTTGCCAAGCCTCTGTAAAATGCTCCCGTTTTCTTGCAATTCTGCGGACTAGTACCGGCATCTGCTCTTTGACGCTGGAAAGACTAGATGGGGTATGCACTCCAAAAGCGAATTCTGGAGTTTCACTAGTGTCTACAATGCAATAAAAAAGGAGCTGCAATAAATCTTTTGCGTCTCCTATGGCGCTTTTGACTTCGATGAAGCCGGCATCTTCTTCATCCATGAATATCAAAAGCTCATGGCCATCAAGGTTGATAGTTCCTCCCTTCGCTGCAAACTCAGCAGGATCTGTAATACCAAAATTGTTTTGAAGGAATCGTGCAACATCCTTAAGTTTTAGTTTTAGGCGCGGCGTCGAATGCATTTTGCTTCCTTGTATGGCATGAAGCATGACATCATGGTATGCCTTCATAAATGGTTCTATCGGTTCAAGGTCCGACTGACCGAACTCTTTTGTTTCGTCTCCCTCGTTTTTGAAATGCACTATAGGGATAAACCCCCATGGATTTTTTTCTTCTCCCGGCTGTATATCCGGTGGTATATCGCCATCTATTTGTATCAGACGGCGATCTTTGCTAATACGCTGAGTAACAATGCAACGTCTGGTGTTATTGCTCTCATCAAGCCATACATGTTCGGATTTAAGAACATATTCTCTTACGGAACCAGTAATTGGGTTCCTGATGATTTGCACCACCTGTTCCGGTGGAATGATGTTATATACCAACCTAACCTTTTTTTCTGGATATAAAGTTGCGTCCTCATTTTCCTCTCGGGTAATCCACACAAAACAATCCCCATCCCGCATAGCATTACGGTGAGTCTGTTGCATCCGACTTACATTAGCGCCAAAAAAGTCATCCAGTACAGCCTGAGCTTCCTCGTCCTCACTCCGAAACCGTGGCACACCCATAAAACCCACAGTCGTATTGATAACGGTCTTTGCAAAGCCAGCGCCAAGTTTATATGCATCATCCGTGTTTTCATATAAAGCTCGGGCTTTTGCATAATCGACACGGCTGGAATTAAGCCGATATGGTGTAATATAAGTGCCAGTATATAACCTCCATCCGGTAAAGCTCAATAAATCTCTTAATTTGGATATTTCGCCTACAGCTTTTTTAAGCCAACTAGCTCTAGCCATATATCCTCAATCCCCTCAAAAGTGAAATTGCCTCTGGGCTAGCCTGATAATAACTACCTTTCAATCCCCAACACGCTAAGGCCAAAGCCATTACAGTGTCATCGTGATATCCTTCTGAAGCTTCTGCCTTGACCTTTGCTCCTCGCTTTACGTTTCTAAAATATCTGAGCTCATCTCTTAACGCCGTCCACGAGGCAGGCAGTAGTAACTTCTTTTGCTGTATCAACACGACGAGGTTTGATATAAGCTCACTTCTGCTTTTCTCGCTAAAAACAAAAGGCTCGCAATTGCGAACCTGTTCCGCTATTGGTTCTCCAACACCTGTAGCATCAAGATAAACCCTTGCTTGATATTTAGTTTGTAGCTCATTTACATGAGTAATGACATCAGTATAAAGCCTGCCTTGATAGCGATGATATTCCGCTATCCTGTAAGGCTCCTTTGATACATCCAACACAACAATAACTGTATAGTCCTGATATTTTGCCAAATCAACGCCAATACTGTATCTATGGCCGTTCTGCGGCTCTTTCTTAAGCTCATAATCATCGAATACCTCGCATAGCAAATTCCAAGGGAAAATAAACGAATCATCTTCAACAAATTCAGCAAGATACTCTATTCTCCAAGCAAGCTCTGGAATTTCTCTCCGTATTCTCTCTAATTCATCGCGGCTCAATCTCTCATTGTCGTAAACAGTAGCGTGAAAACTTTTATAATATCCTGTCTCATCATTTAGCCCTTCTTGAAAAAGTTTATACACGTAATTCATACCATTAGGAGTAGTCTCAAGCCGTAATAACCCCTGCCGATCCAGTACCATGGCTCGGATGACTTCATGATAAACCCGGTCCTTGATGAAAGCCGCCTCGGTTATAGCAACACCGTTAGCTCCTTTGCCTCGCAGGTAAACACCGTCCCTAGCAGTGGATCGGCCCAGGATTTTCGAACCGTTCACAAGCTCAACTTCTGGAAACGGACTCCATTTAATTGGTCCTTTCAGTAAAGCATCTAACAAGGCATTTTCAGCGGCTCTTTGTTCTAGTTCCTGGAAGTATATCTTCGCCTGGTCTATTGACGGTGCAGTAACATACCATATCTGTGTTGGTTTTATTGCACTTTCGTGAACCACATCCACCAGTGTAACTGTGCTTTTCCCAAACCGGCGCCCCGCTACTTTAACCTGAACCTGGCCGCCTAATTTCAAAGCCTGTGCCTGTTTTTCCCCCAAATCCAACCCAAAAAAGGCTTTTGCGAAGTAAACTTTATCTTTTCGGCTTTTCCTTAAAGTCTCATTTAGCAACTCCCTCGCTTTCGGCGTCAACATCATCATCACTCCACAGCAACCGTAAGGCATCCGCAACATTGTTCAGCGGATCATCGCCAGTTAGTTCGAGTTTTTGTTTTATTGCCTGTCTCATCTCGCTTTGCAGCTTCTCCCGCAGCTGTACTAACGACAGCGGTATTTTTCTCCGTTTTTCTATTAAATCTTTAAGCCAGGCTGTAGTTGCCTGGCTTAATTCATAGTTGTCAGCTATGGTTGCATCCAACATTTCAAGGTCGGATAACCTCTTTTCTACGACTTTTTGATACTGCTCTTGGCTTTTTCGGTATTGTTCCCTTACCTCAGCTTTTACATCAAAGTGTTCATTAAGATGTTGCCAAATAGACTTATAGCTGATTTCTTCACCATACTCTTCCTTCAGCTTTGCGGAAATCACTCTTGCACTTAAGCCATCTTCTTTTGCCCACTTTTCTATCTGGACCCGGTGCTGGCTGTTGCATACCTTGCACCGGGAGGAATATCCAGCCGGCATCCGGGCCACCTCCTTGTTACTGTTACTCTTGTTACTGTTACGGTTGTTACGGTAACAACAAAAAGATTCAGTCAAGATTTTATAAATCTTTTAAATCTATTCTCTCAAATGTAGCTATAAAGTCCTCATGCATATAGCCAAAGTCAAAATATGGAGGATCTTCCCACATAGCTTTGCCACTTTTACTATCCATTAATTTTTCCATTTCTTCAAAAGATATTTTCCCTTCTCGAAAATCTCTTTCAGCATCACCCAAATAGAACAAATAAAGAATCGTAGTTATTTTTTCATGCATATCTTCCAACCGATATAATATATTACCATCTAAATTATGTTTAATCCCTCTGTTTTTATAATTTCTTGCTTTCAATTCAAGTTCATCTAATAATGGATAAATGGACCATAATTGCCTTAAGATTTTTTTCGTTTCTTCTTTATTCATGTAATGCCCTCCTCAATTTATGTAGTTAGTTACTCTTGTTAAATATATGAGTGGGCATACACAATTATTCATTTATCTAAATATCCGAGTAAGCTATATAGCAATTAACCATCGTTTCATTTCACCTGATTTAAATGCGCATGAAAAAAGAGCCCGAAGGCTCTTAACTTATAAATTCTTCATTTACTGCTTTGAATATTTCTTTGTAAGTTTTCGCAACCGCCTCATCGCTTAAATATTTGTCAATCAAATCCTTCATCAACCCTGCATGTCCTATGCCTGCAATAGCTTGTCCTCTAGCTTTCAAGAGTTCACAAACAATTTCAGCTGCAACTTCATAGGTTCCCTTTGACATAAAACCATCCCCCTTTCTACTTCCATACTTCTCCATAGAAAGGGGAAATCCTCTATTAATCGTTCGCCTTCTTTCGACAACAAAACCCGGCGGAGCAACCGGGCTGGAGGAGAGGAAGCATATATACTTCAATAGCAGCCCAAACCAGGCTGCTTGGAATACTCGATATAATTTTTCATCTTAAATCATATCACAGAAAAAACGGACATTGCGGACAACTTTAGCCCTTGGCTAAAAACCTTTCAGCTGCTTTTCTCACACTGTCCGCCGTATTATTGCCTCCTATGCTTGCTGCTACTTGCTCCCAAGTAAGCCCGTTAATATACCTTAATGTTAGTATCTGCCGCATTAAACTATCCTCTATGCTTCCTATATACTCATTCGCTTGTTCCACAAGATCCATTAATTCCTCTATTCTTCTTCTAAGCATTCTTTGCAATCTTTTCAGTCTGCGATTATAGTCCTTGTAATCTATCCCAGTTATTTTTATATTGCGTTCTATATAAGGGAAATAAGGAGTCGAGCCTTTCACAGTATCTGTTGTAATAATATAGTCCATGTTTTCTATTTGCTTTTTTAGCATTTCTATTTCGCTCTTGAGATGTTTGATTTGCTTTAACTCCTTCTTAGTCATACAGTACATCCTCCCCTTCCCCGGGCAGCAACCCTCCACGTCCAGGGCGAGGCGGTTCTTCCATGATTCGCTTATAATACTTATCCACATTATCCACATCCGCGGCAGCAAGAATAACCTCAGTTATATCTCTCACACTCAACATCATACGAAGCTTTGAATAAACGCTCGGCGCCGTTGCTCTTATATACTCCTCAATGGTGATGAACAAATTTACATCTTCTCGCTGTATTTGCGTGTACTTCATAAGACCCCTCCCAAGTTTCAAATAAAAAGGACACTACCCCGGTTGGGGAGTAGTGTCCGCTGGATGTCCAGTAGGACTCGCCTTAATATACCTTCTTCCTATCTTTAAGTGTATAATCCATCTGAAGATTACCTTGATGATTGCTAATCTCAATATTGAAATAATCTAAATTTCCGTTCTTTTCCGCTACATTTAGAACTGTTTCTACGAACTCCGTTATTCGTTTTTTAAGGGTTTCTTTTTTATCTTCCATCTAACCCCTCCTGCTCCTGTATCAATCTATCCAGATACCATCTCGCCTTTTTTAAATCTTCAACACCGTTCTTGTATTTGTATCTTGCTAGATATTTGATAATGTTACCTAAGAGGAACCCCTCAAAACTATCTCCTGTCATATCCTGTATAATCTCAATAGTTTCAAACTTGCCCATATTATAGTGTTTCGGGTGGTCAATATTGTCCATCTTATCCCTCCTCCCTAAAATAATTTTCCGTGCTTATATCCTCTGGTTTTGTTTTTCTCCATCTTTTTCTTGATTTCCGTTTCTAGATCTATGTTCAGGCCACCACATAGATCACCCAAGCGTATTGCCACATCCGCCAATTCTTCCGCAAAATTCTCTCTGTCATCATTCCGCAATGCCTCTAAGGCTTCACCGAGCTCACTCACTATCAACATAAGCCTCTTTGCTATTGCACTGTTAAACAGCTCCTGTATATCTAAGGTACTTGCTTCATTTCTGTCTAATCCATCTTCCCAGCAAATACTATCCCAATCTTCCCAGAATCCGTGGTCTCGTGCATTCTTGTGAGCCTTCTCGCATAACTCAGTTATCGTCATGCTATTTTCCTCCTTACCAAGCATCTTCGTACTACTTTCCCACTTCTCCATAGCCTGCCGCAACTTGTACACAATTTTGCTGGTTTCTTCCCATAACAGCAATCTATCAAAACATTTCCACATGTACATAATGTTGTTTTGTATATTGCCATAGCTTTATCCACAAAATATCTAAACTTGTCCATATCACCTGCCAAATACCGTACTATTCCCCTCGCACAATACTCTAGTACCTGATCATCCATGCTTAATCACCCTTTACAATTTTTATCTCCAAACCCGGAAATTTGTTTAAAAATTGCTTGTGCTTAATCTTAAAGATCTCTGTTTCAAAGCCTTTGGTGTCGATTATTTCAAATGTCCCATCCAGGTGAAAAACAATGAAGTCTGCCCTATACGTCACCGGTTTTCTTTCCGCAAACCCTTCAACCAATATGAACTCCGGCTGTCGGCAGAAGCCCAAGATATCTCCTGCCATGAGCTGTAATTTCAATTCGCTGTAATAATCCGCTTCCTTCTGGCTATCGAATAATATCCCGTCCACCATGACTCTTTTGTTGCGATATTTTGATTGTTTTTTTACCGGTTCAAAAATGTTACTGCTTCCTCTTTTTAGCTGAAATTCTCTATATTCCTCTTCAGTCCATCGTAAGCTCACACCAGATCCCCCCAAACGTCGTATGGACACTCTTTTGCACCTGTAGGTTTTATCTCCAGTTTTGCCAGCAATCTACGCAATTCACATGGCCCACTTTTATCCGTACATGTTATGCATGTGTTAAACTGCGCATATTCAGCCAGTGCATATATATCATCTTTGCTGTATTTGCCTTGAGGAGACAACTTCGGCCTAAAATCAATTTCATATTGCTTCGCCATGCGGATTATACTTTGTGCAATGCTGTAGCTATCTATGCTGTCTAATCGTTTCTGCCATGCTTTATTGAGGTACGTCTGAGCTGCTTTAAGCCATTTTCGTATATCCTTGTCCTTCTCGTGCTCAATATAATTTCCCAGCCATTCTGAAAATCCACATATAGCAATGATATTGAGCTTTTCTTCTCGGTTTAGATATTGTTTCATACCAACTCATCCCCCTAGAACGGCAATTCATCATCCGGCACATCTACGCTTTCAAAACCTGGTATTTCTGTATTCTCGGTATCCTGCTGTTCCTGTTTCTCACCCCACTCCAAGAACTGGACCTCATCAGCCACCACTTCCCACGTATATCGCTTCTTGCCATCTTTCCCATCGTATGAGCGAGTTTGAATCCTACCGGAGACTGCTACCAACCTACCTTTTGCTAGATACTTAACACAATTTTCAGCCAAACCTCTCCACGCCAGAATAGGGATAAAATCCGCTTCTTTTTCACCTTTATCGTTCTTATAATCTCTGCTAACTGCTATGGTGAAAGTTGTTACGGCCACTCCGCTGGGCAAATACCTAAGCTCTGGAGCTCTTGTTAGTCTTCCAATCCCAATCCATTTATTCATCGCTCTTCCCCCTTATATATCCATCCACAGGCTGGGCAGATATACTCATTGTTCGTTTTCTGTATCTTCTCTCCGCACCAGAAGCAATCACTGGTAGAGTCTTCTTTACGTAGCACAAAACTCTCATCTTCTTGCTTGGCCGCTGCCATCAGCGCCATTATGGCCATGCCTAAAATGCCGCCTGCTATAAACCCCAATATAAACAGCATGCTTTTACCCTCCCTGATAAGACAGGTGTTATTTGAGTAAATCCTTTATTATTTCTGCCTTCTTGCTTGCTGTTTTGACTCTCCTACTAGGTCCGGTAACTTCTATCGGGAAGCACATTTCTATAAGCCTGTCGTAGGTCCTAGCAACACCATCTTCTCCCGTAAGCTTGTCCCTGAGCTGCTCTTTCGTTAGATTTGTGGTGCAGATCATCGGTTTTCCGTCCCGGTATCTGCTGTCAATGATCTCGTATATCTTTTCCCTTGCCCACCCTCTGTCGTCCTCTGCCCCAAGATCATCTAGCACCAGTAACGATGCATTTCGGAGAGAATTTATAATCTCTACTTCTCCTTCCTTGCCGTAATTGTTGTATGTTTGCTTAATTCTGTTTAAAATCCCAATGCTCGATATCACTATGACCGGTACCAGTCTTTCAAGAAGATAATTCGCTATACAACAGGCTATATATGTTTTGCCGGTGCCGGGTGGACCGTAAAACAGGAATCCCAGGTTTTTCTCTTTCATCTCCGGCCATCGCTCGCAATAATTTAAGGCCATTTTATAGAGCTTTTCGTTGTGTTTATCAATTTCAAAGTTTTCGAATCGACATTGTTCAAAATGTGCATCCATCATCGAATATTCTTTAAGCCTGTCTAATCTGTACTGGCGCTGTTTATTTTCATCCTCTTGCCGTCTGCGCTCATATTCCTCCTGTTCGCATTTACACTGCTTGCGAACTATCCGTTTTTGCCCAAATATTTCTATCTCCATGTATTTCTTCTGGCCACATTTTTCGCAGCGCTCAGAGAGTAATTCCAATGCTGGAGTACTGGTCCTCTTCTCCATCACTCCACCCAGTATTACCCTTAGTGGTTCCATTGGCCTTCTTACCCTCCCCTATTTCCATATTAGGTTGTCCATCTGTTTGCCAACCTTTTAAGATGCCTTTCACATATGCTAAAGTGCGCTTGCCCATATTTGCAGCTTTCTCCAATGCCATAATCACCCACTCGGTTGTATATTGTTCTGCAAATTCCAGAAGCACCTCTGCTTGATTAGGGTAGAGAACACCAAATCCGTTGTTTCTATATGCCTCTGCTAATCGTTTTAAGGTTTCATCGTAAAGTTGTGGCGGCAGCGGGTTATTATTACTTACTACTACTTTACTTTCCTTTACTTTACTTTCCTTTACTTTACTTTTGGGATTAATGTCGTCATTTACTTTATCTGACTGGGGATTATTGTTTACATTTACTGAGTTAATGCTTACAAAAACTACATTTGAATATTTTGAAGAATCTATCAGGCAATATTCTTTGATTAGTTCTACCTGTTTTCGCCTACCTGTAGCCTCTAAATATCTGCGTTGTATCCCCTTTGAGGTGAGAATTTTATACTTTTCGTATAACGTAGAGTCAAATAAACCCCATTTAATGCATTCATTAATGACATCATTAACTAGGTTAATGTCAACATTAATTCTCTTGGAAAAGAGTAATTGTTCTTTCTCTGTCCACTCGTAGTAGTATCCTTCCTTATAAATCTTCATGAATAATTTAATAATGATCGCAAAGCCTGTTATACCGAATCGTGCTTCTATAAGTTGAATTTTGTCGTCTTGGTCTATATCCACATCTAGCGGAAAATATTCCAACCCTGTCTTTTGCGGTCGTGCCAATTTGGCACCTCCTTTTACTCAATGTTAGGTACAGAAATAATATCCCCCTCTTTGAGCTCGTGCGCTGGGATACCGGACATCTTCACAAGCTCGTGTACTACCTCTCGGATGTCCGCTCTGGAGCGGTATCCCGCTTCCTGTAGCTCTTTCGCTATGCCCCAGTATGTATCACCGTATCCTACACGATACGGCTTATATTCAACATTGCTGTGCCCCTCTTTAGGTATGGAAAGCACAATGATTGCTGATACTACGATTAGCATAAATATTATAAACCTTGTTCTATTTTTGATGTGGAGCCGCCGTTTTGGCGGCTCCTGTACTGGATAACGCATAATCAATCATCCTCCTGCTCATTTGCAGGTTCTTTTTCTACTTCTATATCAAACGGAATAGATATTTGTTCTGTTTCGTCCGGGATCTTGTCTTCTTCATCGCTCTCATCATCTACTTCAACTGCATCAAGCTCAAAATTTGGATTATCCACGTACTCATATTCGACTTTATCATCGCCTTTAACTTTTACAACCGCTTGGTCTGCCATTAATGCTGTCTGCATCTCTACCGATAGGATTCCGTATTTCTTGAGCAGCATCTTCAACACTGTTTTGATGGCCATTGCGTGAAACTCATTCTTCCATGTGCCATTCCTAGCATTGTATGCTTTGCTGTATTTCTGTGCGTGTCTCTCTACTTCCTCAACCGACATGTAGTAGTATTTCTCAAAACCGTTTAAGAGTTTAAAGTAGGCTAGATAACCGATAACCCTATTCGACTTGCGTCCCTCTGGGTTGTACTCTATCTCACCAGTTAATCTGTTATGATTTTTTATCTCACCTTCGTAAACTTCCGTCGCATGAATCGTTTTATAAGCCCCGCTTCTAATTGCTAGCTGAATATATCCTCTATAGCCAATCTGAAATTGTGCCTTGTATTGACCCCTAACTTGGTATGGAATGATATATGAAAAACCTAAATTCTGATCTATCGGCAGATCCAATGTTGCAGCCACAATCGCTGAAGAGATTACGCTTGTTGGCTCACATTTTCTTAACTCTGGATTTGCGTTCACAGCATTTATTATGCTTGCCATAAATTGATTTGCCTTAGCCCCAAGGATATCCTCGAAACGCCTTTTTACATTTACATTGCTTAGCAAGGCCTTAACTTTACCCAAATTATCCTGAGCAACCAATGTATTATTCATCTTTCATCCTCCCTTTTAATTTCCATATTCAGCTTGTAATTTATTATTTGCTTCCCTTATCTTTGCGAGGACCTCGTCCAGGTTCTCGCCTCTATAGCTTATCTCCCAGTTATAGCCTTTACTGTTCTTTTCAAGCTTTATATTGACTTCAGGAGGCTGCCTGTCGTATAAATGCACTATTTTCACTTCTTGTTCCATAATCCAACTCTCCTTTCATAAAGATTCCGTATCCGTACCAGTCAATTGATTGATGGCACTGAGGGCAGTAGCGGTGTTCCGGATGCTCACCGTACTCCCGCCCTCGTCCGTATGCAAACATATATTCCGGTGCTTTATAGCCACAGCAGCCACACTTAAATACTCGCATCCTCTATCCCCCATTTCTGTAATTCCTGTTTTTCTTCTTCTTTTGTGAGCTTTCTCGCCTGCATCGTGCTGATCCCGTGCCACTCATCGCTTGGGATTATCCCCCATAACCGACATGCCTTCCTTTTTGCCTGTGTTGCGTTCTTGGCTTCCACGATAAGTTCTTGCTCAAGCATGTGCGAAACAACTTTATATAACATCTTCGTTCCCCCTTATTGCCCTATCGACCACGTTTGTGGTACAATAGGGATAGCGATAATTTTGCTTTAGCCGTTACAAAACGGCTTTTTCTTTTTGGCTGAATATTACGCTCAATCCAGCACCTATCATTTCCTGAAGTTCTTTCACAATGTTTTGCCATCTAGGTAACTCTTCTTCGTCTATCTTGCCGTCACAGACTACTTCCACTATATCTCTGCGAATATTAGTCACATCATCAACTTCTTTTTGCAACTTCAGCACCGACATAGGTAAATCTGCGATATGCAATTCTGGCAGGAACCTACGACCAACTTCTGTAGAGTTTTTTAAATGCAGATATGCCAGGTATCTTGTGTTGTATACCTCCACCATCCGACATACCACATCATCTGGTGGTATCGTCCTGCCCGCCTCATATTCCGCTAGGCTTCTCACTGAGATATAGAGCTGTTCCGCTGCCTGTTCTTGCGTCAAACCTGCTGCTTTTCTGGCTGCTTTATAGATGTTTCCGCAGGCCTTTTTCATGGTCTTCACCTCCTTTCGCTGATATACTGTACATAGAAAATCACATCTGCACATCCCTCGCTTATGCATCGTCTGCACATCGCTTATACATCACATCTGTCAGGCCTCCTGTGGGTTTCACATCTGCCCACCTCTGGTGGCCTCATAATGGCTGGCTATTACGCTATCTCGCCCTTCATGTACTTGATGAATCGCTCAGTGTTGATGTAATAGCTCCATCGCTTGAACTTTACCGCTGTGCCAAACGGGAACTTGTTGTGTTGTAGTGCTATCCTTAAGAATTGAGGTGTGACGCCCATTATGGCCGCTGCCTGATCAACTGTAATTTTTTCTGGCTTTTCTTTTTCGAGCTGTTCAAGCGTCATGTTGTCACCTCCCTCATGTGTAATGGCCAAGGTGTAAATACCGCTAGATCGCTATGCAGATTGCTCTTTTGTAAACTTATCTAAAGCCATTAAAATATAAGCGTTCTTTGATATCCCCATCTTTTTAGCTGCTTCGGTTATTGATTTGTCAATATCCTTCGGAAGTCTCAACGTTATTTGACGTCTCTCGTCTTGTTTTGGTGAATTCACTTTGGTTTCACCTCCTGATTATATTGTATAGTGAATTCACTTTGGTGTCAATATAATTCTTGAAAAAATTTGTTTAAATGGTATTATGATATCATAATGATGTCATAAGGAGTGTGGTTCATGGCTACTGATAAAAGGCAGTTTACGCTTCGTTTAAGCGAAGAAAACTTCGAAAAAATTAAGCGTATTGCCAAAGCTAACAAGCGTTCCATTGCTATGCAGATCGAGTTTTTGATTGAGCAGCATATCAAAGAGTGGGAAGCTGAGCACGGTGAAATTGATATATCAGATACGGATAACCGAGCCTGAACAATTTAAAATATAAAGCGGGGTGAACGGTTTGGATAAATATCAAATAGCCAAAGAGCTTACTCTTGCCATCGTTGATAAGATTAAACCAACAAATTTAACTAATCAAAAAACAGCAAATCAAAGCTACATAGAGGAAGTTTGCAAAGCGTATATTAGTTTTTTCAATACCCTTAAACAAATTGAGAAAGATAATTATATAGGCCCAGTCAAAATCAATGATTAAACTCATGTATTATCTTTAAAGCTTGTAAAATGGTCTCTATGTTTTTGCGAACCTGTTCAGGCTCGGTCTCTATATGTTCCTTGTTCCAATCAATAAGCAGTTGAATCTGCTGGTTTATTATTAATATAGCCTCCTTCATCCTCTCCATCTCCCCCACCTCCTCTTTCCCATTTTGTCCCCTGCTTTCTCGCTCTTCGGGCTCGCCGCTAGCCACGGGTCGTCGCCTATTCAGCGGTACTCGCAGGCTCTGTATGAAGTTGTCAAGGTGCGGTTAATTGGATTGTGGTTGCCTTTCACGCAACATTGTTGCTAAAAAAAATTCGGATTACGTCATCATCACCCATACGTAAAATCTGCTTTAATTTTCTCAACTCAGATAAGGTAAAATCAACACGACCATTTTCCCGTTTATTGTATGCAAATTCGCTTATGCCCAGCTTACTAGCAATGTCTTTTTGTGTAAGCCCTAATCTGACTCTATAGGCTTTTAGTTCTCTGCTCATTTCTTTTGACAACACCATTAGCACCCCCTTTTGTTGCGTCATAAACAACTTTCACTTTCTATTATAGTCATCAAACGCAACTTGTCAAGTACTTTTTTAAAAAAAGTTTCTTTTTAGGCAACTATTATTTATTTTAACGCAACAAGCTTTATAATAGATATAAAAGGTGGTGATTCGCATGGCTACATTTGCCCAGCGTTTAAAAGAATTAAGGTTAGAGATGCATCTTACACAACAAGAACTAGCTGATATATTCTTTTTGAATAAAAGCTCTATATCTAGGTATGAACAAGGCAAACAAATGCCGGAAATAGATTTATTACAAAAATTCGCTAGCTTTTTTAATGTCTCGGTGGATTATCTTCTGGGTTTATCCGATGAAAGAATTCCTCTTCAGGAAAATAGGTCACTTGGGAAGGAAGCCAAAGGAATGTCATCGCAAAAAGGCAATCCCCCCAAGCTCACCCGAAAGGATGAACGAGAGATAGAGAAAATACTGGACGAGGTTAGAAAACAGCTAGAAAATGCCGAAGGCCTCATGTTTGATGGAGAACCTGCCAGCCCGGAGGCCATACAGAGTATTATAGACTCAATGCGCATAGGCTTGGAAATCGCAAAACAGCGCAACAAACAAAAGTATACCCCTAAAAAGTACAGGAAGAGTGATAAAGAGGTAAGTGAAAATGAGCAATGAAGATAAGATTTTTGCGCTATTGGAAAAGATTTATGCTGAATTACAGAATACCAAAACAGAGCTTGCCAATTTTAAGGCAGAAACCAGCAAACGGCTTGAAACTTTGCAAGCCGGGCAGGATGAAATTATAAAAAGGCTTGATGCTGTTTATGAGCAAACTGCCAATTTAACTAAGTAAAGGAGTGAAAAATCATGACCAACGAAGATAAAATATTTGAGTTTTTAACCCGACTTTATGCTGAAATGCAGAAGGGGTTTAAGGAAGTTAACGGGAGAATAGATAAACTTGAAGATGAGGTAAAGGAAGTTAAGAAAACCGTGCTCAAAATCGAACAAGACCATGGTCAAAAGCTTGAAGCCCTATTTGATGGGTATAAACAGAATTACGAAAAGCTTTGTCGTATCGAGGAAGAAGTATCCAAGCACGAAGAATTTATATTGCGTAGGATAAGATAGGTTTTACCCCTTAGGCAGCAGGGGGTAAGGGAGGTCCTTTTGTGGGAGAAATAAAAGATATTGTAAGAAAGCTCGTTAGAAAGTATAAAACCAGCAATCCTTATGAGCTGGCCGACTATCTCAACATCATTGTACTCATTGATAACTTGGATGAATCAATACGGGGATACTTCCACTACTTTAAGCGCAATAAAATCATACATATAAACAGCAAGCTGAGCGATAAAGACAAACGTATTGTACTGGCACATGAACTTGGACATGCTGTCCTTCACCCCAAGCTGAACATAATATTCATGGAACATAATACATATTTTGTAAAAAGCAAATACGAATATGAGGCCAATAAGTTTGCAGCAGAAATTTTGGTGCCTGATGACCTGTTAAGTACATATCCCGATTACACCTTGCAACAGATATCATGTCTGGAAGGAATACCAGAATATTTGATAGAGCTCAAATTTTCGAATTGAGGCATTTTTTAGTCCTTATTTAGGAATATTTTGCTATATTACATTATACGGGCTAATCCTAACTAAAAAGGGGGATATGAGACTTGGAAAGTGCCACAACATATAAAGTTTATTGTGACGAAAGCCGCCAAACAGGCCATAAATATATGTTATTAGGCGGAGTATGGATACGCCAAGATAAAGGCTGGGATTTTGTAAACGATTTTGAAGACTTTTGTTGTAGTAAACTTGGTTTCAAAACCCCTGTGGGGCACATGAAGTGGACAAAAGTGCCAACAAAACCAACAGAGAGATATTATGAAGCATATAAAAAGCTTGTTGACTTATATTTTGAATACAATCGACAAGGGGTTATGTATTACAGAACCATTGTAGTCGATGCTTCTAAATATGACCCCTGCCATAAAATCTTTTATAACGGCGATTACGAAAAAGGCTTTTATACTTTATATCAGCAATTGTTGTTAAACTGGATAGGGAAAGACAAAGAATATCACATCAGAATTGCTACCAGAAATATCAAAAAAATTTCTGAGGCCGATTGCGAAAATATAAGACTTACGCAACTAAAAAATTCTCTCAATAACAAATTAAGAAAAAGATTACATAACTATAATATAGAGCCAGTAAAAACGATTGAGTCAAGACAAGCGTCAGAAAGACGCCTCATTCAAATTGTTGATATTTTAACTGGCGCGGTAGGATTCTTCTGGAATGGGGAACATTTAAGTCAGAATGTAAGACTAGGCAAATTATATCTAGCAAAGCATATTGCAAATAAATTGGGCAAAGAAGATCTTATTTTTGAAACTAGCTGGGACAATACTACCTTCAATATTTTTTACCTAGATTTATCGAAATCAAAATATGCACAAAATTAAAGGCGTCCTAGGGCTATCCGTGTCATAGATTCACGGTTATATCTCCACTAGTGACGCCATTATTCTCTCCTTATATTCTTTGCTATTTAAATTATACCCTAAAATTTTAAAAATTACACCCTTTAATATAACCTATAATTACCGATTTACACCCTATTTTATTGCTATGGCTGTCTGTTTCTTTCTATATTGGTTTATTTCTCCCTATAGCGCTGATTAGTCTAATCAACAACAAAAGTCAACAAAAGTCGCTTACTTTTATAAGCGAGCGATGAATATTGCTATAATTTGATATAATAAACACAAGAAGGGGAGTGAGTAGCATGACTGAAACAGGGAACACCAAAAAGAGAAAAAAGCTCAAAAGAGCAAATGGCCAGGGTACAGTATATAAGCTGCCCGGCAGAAGAAGGAGGCCATGGATCGCCCGTGTAACTATAGGATGGACCATGGTTGGAGACAAACCGAAGCAGCTTTATCAAACTATTGGATACTTTGAACGTGAAAGCGACGCCGTTCAGGCCCTTCTTCGCTATCAGCTTAAGCCGGTGTCACCTAAAGCTGATATAACGCTCCAGGAGCTTTATGAAGAATGGGCTGCCAGCAAATTCACCCGCATTTCAAAATCAACAATAGATACATACAAGGCAGCATGGAAATATTTTGAGCAATATAAAGATGTAAAATTTAGAGACTTAAGAACCGGCCAACTCCAGAAGATAATTGATGATAACAAAGATAAATCGCTATCAACGCTCACAAAAATAAAAGCTCTTGGGACGAGCCTGTACGATTATGCTATAGCAAATGATATTGTGGATAAAAATTACATGCAGTTTGTAGAGCTTCCAGAAGCGGAAAAGAAAGAAAAAGAGATATTTACGGATCTTGAGATAAAAACAATGTTTGATAAGGTGGATAAAATCCCATATCTCGATACAATCTTAATGATGATTTACACGGGCATGAGAATATCGGAAATGCTTGGATTAACCAGGTTTGATGTGGACCTCAAAAACAGGATTATCATTGGCGGTATAAAGACGGATGCTGGTAAAAATAGAATTATACCCATCCATCACAAAATTTACCCATTCATCGAAAGATGGTATAACAAAAATGGTGAACGGTTAATCTGTTATGAAGATGGCAGGGCCATGACAACGGATCATTACCGGCGCAGCAGATATTATCCTGCACTTGAGGCCGCAGGAGTAAGAAAATTAAATCCTCATGCCTGCCGCCATACATTCGCTAGCTTAATGGCCAAAGCCGGAGCGGATACCCTGGCAATACAAAGGATTATTGGCCATAGTGATTATGCATTTACGGCCAATACTTATACCCACACTGATATTGAAGAACTGCACAGAGAGATAAGCAAAATTGTATAAATTCGCTAACGATTCGGGTGGTAACTAGCACGTAACTAACAAAAATAGCTTTAAACGTTGATAAATCAAAATCAATCGCTTGAATGGGGTTCAAGAGGTCGGAGGTTCAAATCCTCTCACCCAGACCAAGTGAAAACCGCTCAAGCATAAGGCTTGAGCGGTTTTT
>Ga0224486_100290_pt1 | contig 19754 bp, 17 predicted proteins | sample TexhydDE_CT_test_FD_172013 | JGI IMG/M metagenome (GOLD analysis project Ga0224486, IMG submission 172013) | Fracking water microbial communities from deep shales in Oklahoma, United States - hydraulically fractured wells DE_CT_test ... | reverse complement strand
CGCTCTACAAAATAACCATCATATGTTAGATATTGGTAAAACGGTGGAAGTGGATCACTTTTACTTTATCATTGGTGGATCACTTTCACATTATCAGGTGGATCAATTTTATATTGACAAACGCACAATGGGAAGAAAAGTTGTTATAATAATGCACGGGGGAGATTATTTCATGATACTCAGCCCGGAAAATTTATCCCATTTGATCGATAAGGTTAAATTTATTAAGATAGTAGAATGTTTTACCAGGGCGACAGACATCACAATTGACATAAACGATGTATATGGTAACCCGGTAGTAAAACACAACTTTTTTTACGGTTTTTGTGCTGCCATTCGCTCCACAACCAAGGGGCTAAAAAGATGTATCCGCTCCAATGCTGAGATAGGATTCCGTACAGCAGCCACGGGAGAAGTATGCTTCGGCACCTGCCACGCCGGCGGGACCCTGATAGCCGTACCTCTGGTGGTGGATGGGCAATTTTGGGGTTCCATCACCTGTGGACAGATACACCTGGCCCCGCCGGATGAAGAAGACGTGGAGCAAATGCTCCGGGCAACAGCCGACCTGGGGCTGGACCAGCGGGAACTGGTACGCGGTTTCAAGGAAATTCAAGTTATCACCCCTGATAAATGCCAGGCTATTTCCCAGCTGATTCAATATGTGGCCAATTATATAGCCGAGCTAATTTACCGGGCCAAAATCCAGGAAAAAGAGGCTCACGAGAAGCTGCGTACCATGCACGAAGCCAGAATCCGGGCAGAACTGGAAAAATCCCTGCGTCTGGCCGAGTTGAAAAACCTCCAGGCACAAATCAAACCCCATTTTCTCTTTAACACCCTGAGCACCATAACCAGCCTGGTCAGTTTAAACAAAAACCAGAAAGCTCTGGAAACACTTTATGCTTTATCCAACCTGCTCCGCTGTTATCTTCACCAGTCCAAAGAACTGGTACCCTTACGCGAAGAACTGAAGTACGTGCAAAGTTATTTAACTATCCAGCAAACTCGCCTGGGCAACCGGCTAAATGTAACCATTGATGTGCCGGAGAATCTGCAGGAATTAGCGGTACCATTTTTAAGCCTGCAACCACTGGTGGAAAATGCCTGTATTCACGGGCTGGAACCCAAGGAAGGACCGGGGCACCTGATTATAACCGGAGAAATGGAGAGTGGGATCTGCCAGCTCAGCGTTATCGATGATGGTGTGGGCATCCCTCCCCAAATACTGGCTCAATTCAATGATCAAAGCCAGTTGAAACCGGATGTGACGCGGGGAATCGGCCTTCAAAATGTAAACGAAAGAATAAAACTTTACTTCGGTCCCCAGTACGGGATTAATCTCGCCAGCCGCCCGGGATGGACAAAGGTATCTTTAAAACTACCCTTTTACCTGCCCAAAATAACAACTGAAGCAAGCTGATTCTCTTTAACGTGCAGGAGGAAGGTTTCGTGTATAAAATCCTGTTAGCCGAAGACGAAGAGCTGGAATGTGCATTTTTGCGTCACCTGGTGGAAAATACGGGCCTGCCCGTAACCGTGGTTGGTGAAGCTGCAAACGGCAGGGAAGCAGTGAAACTGGCCGAGATTACTCAGCCTGAAATTATTCTTATGGATATTAAAATGCCTGGAATGGATGGCCTTACGGCCACCCGGCTCATTAAAGAAAAAAACCCCACCGTAGAGGTAATTATAATTACCGCCTACGGGGAGTTCTCCTACTCCCAGCAAGCTATTAAGAACAAAGTGGCCGATTACCTTTTAAAACCCGTACAACCGGAAGAACTTTTCACCTGCCTGAAAAAAATTACATCCCAGCTGGCTCAAAAAGCTTCGGACATAGAGGGAATACTCTACACCGCACCTCCTCTGTATTCACAGGCCACTACACTTGTGAGCGCCATCAAACTCCTGGACCGGGAAGCAGCAATCCAAATAGGTTATGATCTGGTAAATACATTTTTAAGCGAAATAAAACACCCCACTCCCCGGCAAATAGCAACTTTTGCCTTTGAGTTTCTAATTATGGCCGGTCAGGCTCTCTTGAAACCGGGGGAAGGCAAGGTAAACCTTTCATCTCAGCAAAACGAACTTGCCCGGCAGATTACCCTTCTTAACTCCCCCGGCGACCTGTACCGCTGGGTGGAAAACGTTGTCCATACATATATCCACTGGCTGCAGGAACAGGCATCCAGTACAGACCAGAACATCATCCGCCAGGTGAAGGAGCTAATCCATAACAATTATAACAAGCCCATCAGCCTTTCCCAGGTGGCCAATCAGGTTCATTTAAGCCCGGCCTATTTAAGCCGCCTGTTCAAACAGCGAACGGGCCAGAGTTTTATAGATTATCTTACCCAGGTCCGGGTAAACGAGGCCAAGGCCCTGTTGCTGGCCGAAGATAAAACCATCGACCAGATTGCCAGTGCAGTGGGATTTAATAATAACAGCTACTTCACCGCAGTTTTTAAGAAACGTGAAGGAGTTACCCCTTCGGAGTTCCGCCAGCGCCGGAGAGGTGGCGGCTCCCGGGCTTGACCGCCGGAATACCTTCACGGCAAAGAGGACATTCCTCCGGGCCATAGGTAACCACCGGAATGGTCAACAGAGCCCGAAGGGGTACATCCAGATTTGCATTCCCATTACTGCGGTCGACAAGTACGGCAACCCCGGCCACCTGTGCGCCGGCCTCCCTGGCTACGGCAATCACTTCCCGTACCGAACCCCCAGTAGTAATTACATCCTCCACCACCAGCACCCGTTCCCCGGGTGACAGGGTAAACCCCCTGCGCAGCGTCATTATCCCGTTCTCCCTTTCAGTAAACAGGCTTCTCGCCCCCAGAACCCGGGCTACTTCATAGGATACCAGTATGCCACCAAGGGCAGGGCCAATAACGGTTTCCACGCCTGCAAGTTCCCTATCTCCCCATTTACGGACAAGCTCCCTGCATAACAATTCGCAGTACCGGGGGTATTCGAGTACCCGGGCGCACTGGAAATAACGATCGCTATGACGCCCGGAGGTTAACACAAAATGACCGGTAAGCATGGCGCCGGTTTTTTTAAAAATCGATAAAATTTCCTCATGATTGAGCAAAGCTTTTCACCCCAAACCTTTAAATTCTTACCAGGAATGATGTGCCTGGATTAATGGCATAATAAATAATGCCGCCTTATCCTATCAGTAATGCCGCTTTAAAGGGAGGCAGGCTAATGGGCAGAAGGCGTAAAGGATTGATGTCCGAAAGGCTGAAATACGAGTTGGCCGAAGAACTGGGAGTAGCCGATCTGGTACGCAGGGAAGGTTGGGGAAGCGTTTCCTCACGGGACTGCGGAAACCTGGTCCGGCTGGCCATCGAAAGAGCCGAACGGGCAATGATTCAGGGATAAAGGCGGCAGGGGTGGGCTGTTTTCAAATAGCCACCCCTTTATTATTTCGCAATCATCTCATCCAAAATAAATCTGGCTGCTTTCGCGGGATCGGGCGCAGCAATAATGGGACGACCTACTACCAGGTGGCTGGCCCCGGCGGCGAGAGCAACTGCGGGAGTCACGATTCGTTTCTGATCGCCACCAGCAGTACCGGAAGGACGAATACCGGGGGTAACTATTATAAAGTCCGGCCCGCAAAGGCGGCGGATAGCCCCGGCTTCGTGAGCCGAAGCCACTACACCATCCAGTCCGCATTCCCGGGCCAAAAGTGCCCAGGCTACCACCTTATCGGCAACCGGCCCCGAAAAACCAAGCTCCTGATTAAAAGCAAGCTGATCGATGCTGGTAAGAACAGTAACAGCAAGAACCAGCGGCCGGGAAAGACCAAGTTTTGCCGACTCTTCCTGGCAGGACTCCAGCGCCGCCCGCATCATGGTCCGCCCGCCGGCAGCGTGAACGTTAAACATGGCCACACCCAGCCTGGTGAGTACGCGGGTTGCACGAGCCACGGTATTGGGAATATCGTGTAATTTTAAATCAAGGAACAGTTTTACTCCCCGCCGGCGCAATTCATTTATTATAACCGGCCCCTGACTGTAAAACAGCTCCATACCAACTTTAAACAGGCCCGCCCACGGTTTGAGCCGCTCAACAAGCTTCAAAGCCTGTTCCGCAGAATCCACATCCAGGGCGACGATTAATTTTTCCCTGGCCTCGGAAATATGCACAAAAACCCTCCTTACATTACATTAATTTCAAAACTACCTGTGAGCCGCTCCAATTAATTCCCGGATGTCTTTTATACCTTCTTCCTCCAAAAATCTTTCGATCCCCTCTATAATGTCCAGGGTAGCCCGGGGATTAATAAAGTTGGCCGTTCCTACGGCTACGGCGGTAGCACCGGCCATGATAAATTCCAGGGCATCGCCGGCCGTAACGATGCCACCCATGCCCACAATGGGCACCTTTAAAGCCCGGTAAACCTGCCAAACCGCCCGAACCGCCACCGGCCTGATAGCCGGGCCGGACAGGCCACCCATAACGTTGGCCAGGACCGGACGGCGGCGGCGAATATCTATGACCATCCCCAGGAGCGTATTAATCATGGACAGGGCATCGGCTCCTGCTTTCACCACCGTTTCCGCCACCTGGACAATACTGGTCACATTGGGAGATAGCTTGACCACCACCGGAAGGCGGGTAGCACTTTTTACCTCCTGCACAACTGCTGCAGCCGAGCCGGGATCAGCACCAAAAGCCAGCCCGCCTTTTTTAACATTCGGGCAGGATATATTTACTTCCAGCGCCGCTACCCCCGGCACCCCATCCAGCCTGGCCGCCAGGGCGGCATATTCCTCCACCGTGTCCCCGGCAATATTCACAATCACCGGCAGGTCAAACTGCCTCAGGTAGGGCAGGGCTACTTCAATAAAATGTTCCACACCGGGATTCTGTAAACCTATGGAATTCAAAATGCCCGCGGGTGTTTCCACAATACGCGGAGGAGGATTCCCCGGACGGGGGTTAAGGGTGGTTCCCTTGACTACAATAGCTCCCAGGCGGTTCAAATCAACAAAAGGAGCATACTCGGAACCAAAACCAAAAGTACCCGAGGCTGTGGTCACGGGGTTTTTCATCCTGATGCCGGCAACATCCACGGCAAGGCTGGGCTTAGCCATTAATACATTCCTCCTGATCCCATACCAGCTGGTCGGCTCTAAAAACCGGTCCTTCCACACACACCCGGCGGTACCGGAAGGGTCTTTCTCCCTCACCGGTAGTTTTGCACACGCAGGAAAGGCAAGCCCCCACCCCGCAACCCATACGCTCCTCCAGGGAAAATTCCCCGGGCAGGCCATAGCGGGCCAAAAGCATAGCCGTCCGGCGCAACATACCACCTGGACCGCAAGCGTAAACCATGTCTACCTCTCTGCCGGCCAGCGCCCTTTCCAGTAAATCCGTCACCGGTCCGTGGTAGCCGCAAGTACCATCATCAGTGGCTACGGTCACATTAAAGGGAACGTTATTTCCCCCTTCCCTTCCCAGGGGTAGATGATGGATGCTGCGGGCTCCCACCAGCATAAGGACCGGGTTTTTTCTCCGAACCAGTTCGTTTCCCAAAAAAACAAGGGGAGCCACACCAATACCTCCACCAACCAGAATTACCCGCCGCTCCGGCTGCGGCAGGGTGAAACCACGACCCAGGGGTCCCATAACCGGGAGCTGATCCCCCTGTCTTTTCGCGGCAAGCAAGGAGGTACCTCTTCCTATTACCTGATAAAGAAGTAGTAATTCTCCTCTCTCCCGGTTTACCCCGTGAATGCTTAACGGGCGGCGCAGCAGGGGATCCAGGCTGCTGCTACAGCGTATATATACAAACTGGCCCGGCACAGCACGAGAAGCTATCTCAGGTGCATAAAGGTTCATCCGGTACTGCCCCAGCCCCACCTGCTCCTGTTTTATGATCCTGGCAGTTATATCAGTTGCCATTACCGGGTTTCCTCCTGCAACTAATTTTGTTACCGTGAGATACCTGGGTTAGGCAGCAGGCTCAGGTAGCGGAGCCGGGCCGGCCAGTTCCTGGATGGGAATAATTTTCATATCCGCACCATCCCTGATGGAAACAAGCACTTCCAGAATGGCCCGGGCAGTATCCAGGGAGGTCAGGCATGGTACGCCATGCTCCACGGCGGCCCGGCGGATGCGAAAACCGTCCCGCTCCGGCGCTTTCCCGCGAGTAAGGGTATTGATGACCAGATGAATTTTTCCTGCCCGGATGAGATCCACAATGTGGGGTGAACCCTCCCGCACCTTGTTCACCCTCTCTACTTCCAAACCATTTTCCCGCAAGAAGACCGCCGTCCCAGCAGTGGCACAGATATTATACCCCAGGCCGGCCAATCCTTTGATAACAGGTAAAGCCTCTTCTTTATCCTTGTCCGCAATGGTAGCCAGAATGGTACCGTTACGGGGAATATTGTAGCCTGCTGCCAGGAGAGCCTTATACAAAGCTGCCGGGTAGCTGGTATCCACCCCCATAACCTCTCCGGTAGATTTCATTTCCGGTCCCAGGGATATATCCACCTGAAGCAACTTGGCAAAGCTGAACACAGGTGCCTTGACACCAAAATAACGGCTCTCCGGGTAAAGTCCACCCTCGTATCCCAGTTCCCTTAACTTGCGCCCTAAAATTACTTTTGTGGCCAGCCTGATCATGGGTATGCCGGTAATTTTGCTCATATAAGGCACTGTACGGCTGGCCCGCGGGTTCACCTCCAGTACGTAAACCTGGCCGTTATAAAGCACATACTGGATATTAATCATTCCCCGTACGTTTAACGCCCGGGCCAGTCGGGTAGTATAATCCACCAGTTGTTCCCTTACTTCTGCGGTAATTCCATTACCCGGGTAAACGGCTATGCTATCCCCGGAATGAACGCCGGCCCGCTCGATATGTTTCATAATCCCCGGAATTAACACCGTTTCCCCGTCAGATATAGCATCTACCTCCAGTTCTTCGCCCTGCAAGTACTTATCTACCAGTACCGGGTGTTCGGGAGTAACCTTAACGGCGTTGGCCATATAGCTGAGCAGTTCATCACGGTTATAGACAATCTCCATGGCCCGGCCACCCAGAACATAGGAAGGCCTGACCAGGACGGGAAATCCAATTTCGCGGGCTATGTTTACTGCTTCTTCCACGGAAAAAGCCGCCCTGCCCGGAGGCTTTGGAATCCCCAGTTCCACCAGCAGCTGATCGAAACGCTCCCGGTCTTCCGCCCTGTCAATATCTTCTACCGACGTACCCAAAATAGGTATACCGTACCTGGCCAGGGGAACAGCCAGGTTGATGGCCGTCTGGCCGCCAAACTGGACAATTACCCCCTCGGGACGCTCCTTTTCCAGGATATTTAATACGTCCTCCAGAACCAGGGGTTCAAAATAAAGCCGGTCAGCAGTATCAAAGTCGGTGCTCACTGTTTCCGGATTGTTGTTAATAATGACCGCCTTTACGCCTTCTTCCCGCAGCGCCCATACGGAATGAACCGAGCAGTAGTCAAACTCGATACCCTGGCCGATACGGATTGGACCCGATCCCAGAACCACCACTTTTCGTACGTTGCTGTTATTTGCTTCATCCTCTTTATCGTAGCAGGAATAGTAATATGGAGTCACGGCTTCAAACTCAGCCGCGCAGGTATCCACCATTTTATAGACCGGCTTGATTCCACAATCCTCCCGTAAAGTTCTGATCTCCGCCTCTTTCAGGCCAGTAATCTGGGCCAGGTAAGCGTCGCCAAAACCCATTTCCTTGGCCCGGCGCAGTAATTCCGGCGTCAATGCCGCCGGTCCCCGGCTGTGGATTTCCTGTTCCAGCTGTACAATATTTTGGATTTTGTTAAGGAAGAAACGATCAATACCTGTTAAGGCATGAACCCTATCCAAAAGCATTCCCCGGCGCAATGCCTCGGCCACCACAAACAGGCGCATATCTTCAGCCCGGGTCAACTTGTTTTCAATTTCCTCATCGCTCCACTGTTTCATTTCCGGAACCAGAAGACCCATCAGGCCGATTTCCAGAGAACGCACTGCTTTCAACAGGGCACCTTCCAGGGTCCGATCTATGGCCATAACTTCCCCCGTAGCTTTCATCTGGGTACCCAGGGTACGATCGGCCAGAACAAATTTATCAAAGGGCCAGCGGGGGAATTTCAATACCACGTAGTCTATGGAAGGTTCAAAGCAGGCATAGGTCTTACCGGTAACTGCGTTTTTGATCTCGTCAAGGGTCAAACCCACAGCAACCTTGCTGGAAACCTTGGCAATAGGATAACCCGTAGCCTTGGAGGCCAGGGCCGAAGAACGGGATACCCGGGGGTTGACCTCAATAACATAATATTTATAGCTGCCGGGATCCAGGGCAAACTGGATGTTACAACCCCCCTCTACCCCCAATGCGCGGATGATATTCAGTGAGGCAGTACGCAACATATGAAATTCCCTGTCACTCAAGGTCTGCACGGGGGCAACCACAATGCTGTCACCCGTGTGAATGCCCATGGGGTCAATATTCTCCATGCTGCAGATGATGATGCAGTTATCGGCGCTATCCCGCATTACCTCAAACTCAATTTCTTTCCAGCCCACAACGCTTCTTTCCACCAGCACCTGATGAATGATGCTGGCTTTTAAGCCTTTGGTGACCGTGGCCCTGAGTTCTTCCTGGTTATAGACCATACCCCCGCCTGTACCCCCCAGAGTGTAGGCGGGGCGCACCACCAGGGGAAAACCTATTTCCCTGGCAAAAGCTTCTGCTTCCTCAACACTGCTGGCGATAATGCTTTCCGGTACCGGCTCACCAATGCGCTCCATGGTAGCCTTAAACTCCTCCCGGTCCTCCGCCCGGCGAATAGCCTCCAGGGGAGTACCCAGAAGTTGCACTCCCTCAGCCTCCAGAACTCCCATATTGGCCAACTGCAGGGCCAGATTTAGCCCCACCTGCCCCCCCAGGCTGGGTAGCAAACCGTCCGGTTTTTCCCTGCGGATAATGCGGGCAACAAACTCGGGCGTCAGTGGTTCTATATAGACCCGGTCAGCCATGTTGGTATCGGTCATAATGGTAGCCGGATTACTGTTTACCAGCACCACTTCCAGACCTTCTTCCCGCAGAGCACGGCAGGCCTGAGTGCCGGCGTAATCAAATTCTGCTGCCTGGCCAATAACTATGGGGCCGGAACCTATAACCATTACCTTGCGCAGTCCTTTTTTCAACGGCATGTTCTCACTTCCTCCGCTGCATTAATTGAATGAACTCGTCGAAAAGGTAAGCCGATTCCCGCGGTCCTGGAGAAGCCTCGGGGTGATACTGCACCGAAAAAACCGGTAGCTCCCTGTGCCTGATACCCTCCACTGTACCGTCGTTCAAGTTACGATGGCTGATTTCCACAGGTAAACCGGCCAGGGAATCGTCAGCCACAGCAAAACCATGATTCTGGGAGGTAATGTAGATTCTACCTGTTCCCAAATCCTTAACCGGATGATTGGCTCCCCGGTGACCAAATTTCATTTTATAGGTCCTGGCACCCAGGGCCAGGGCGATTACCTGGTGACCCAGACAAATACCAAATATTGGGCGCTGACCTATCAATTCTTTAATAGTCTTGATGGTATAGGGAACATCCATGGGGTCACCGGGACCATTGGATAAAAGAATACCATCGGGTTCCAGGGCCATTATTTCCCGGGCCGTAGCGGTAGGAGGTACCACCACTATCTCACAATCCCGCTCCTGTAAATGGCGGATAATATTTAATTTGGAACCGAGGTCTATTAGAATCACACGGTACCCTTTACCTTCCAGAGTAAAGACTTCCTTTGTGGCCACCTCAAGTACCAGTTCCTGTCCTGTAAGATGGGGACACTGCCTGGCCTTTTCCACCAGCAGGGCGGGGTCGTCACATTCCGTGCTCAAAACCCCCCGCATTGTTCCCCGATTACGCAGATGGCGGGTCAGGGCACGGGTGTCAATGCCGGAAATACCCACCACTCCCTCCCGGGCCAGGAAATCGGAAAGGCGATAACTGGCCCGCCAGTTGCTGGGACGATCACACTCTTCGCGTACTACAAAACCTCTTACAAATGATTTTTTTGATTCGAAATCCTCCCGGTTGATACCGTAGTTACCAATCAAAGGATAGGTCATCACCACAATCTGGCCGCAGTAAGATGGGTCGGTGAGGATTTCCTGGTAACCAGTCATGGCGGTATTAAAAACCACCTCTCCCCATCTTTCCCCCCTCGCTCCAAAGGCCCGACCGGAAAATACCGTTCCATCTTCCAGAGCTAAAATGGCCTGCACTATCGAAACACCTCTCCATCTGGTGATTATTTGCCTATTGGGGTCGCCCTGCTTCAGGTTACCGCCAGCAGCCCGCGGTCATAGACCAACCGTCCCCTGACGATGGTGGCTACGGGGAGCCCTTGCAACTTCTTCCCGCTAAAGGGGGAGTTCCGCCCTTTACTGGCAAAGGTAGAGGGATCTACCACCTCGGTCAGGCCGGGGTCAATTATGGTAATATCGGCATCGGCACCAACTCTAATCACACCATCCTGCAGACCCAGGATGCGGGCTGGATTTATTGTCAGTTTGCGGATGGCTTCTACCGGACTCAGGACTCCTGGTATCACCAGTTCCGTCCAGACCAGACCGACAGCGGTTTCCAGCCCCACCATGCCGAAGGGGGCCAGTTGGAACTCAACATCCTTTTCTTCCACCGTATGGGGGGCATGGTCGGTGGCAATGACGTCAATGGTACCGTCGGCCAGAGCTTCCTTCAACGCTGCCACATCCTCCTCCGTGCGCAGGGGAGGATTGACCTTGGCGCTGGTATTATAACCGGCCACCGCCCGGTCGGTAAGAGTGAAATGATGGGGAGTGACCTCTGCAGTCACCGGTACTCCCCGAGCCTTGGCCTCGCGGATCAAACGCACAGATCCAGCAGTGCTGACGTGGGCAATGTGCAGGGGGCAACCAGTATGCTCGGAAAGGATAATATCTCTAGCAACCATGATTTCTTCAGCAGCAGCCGGTATGCCGGGCAACCCTAAGACGGTGGACATATAACCTTCATGCATCACACCACCGGCAGATAGGGTTGGCTCCTCACAATGGGAGATTACAGGCAACCCTACCATCCGGGCATACTGCATAGCACGACGCATTACGGCTGCACTGGATACCGGGAGACCGTCGTCGGAGAATGCCACTGCCCCGGCCTCCTTCAAATCGGCCATTTCCGTTAGCTCTTCACCCCGACTGCCGCGGGTAAGAGCTGCTACGGGGTATACTTTTATCAGGCCCGTTTGTGCAGCTCTGGACCTGATATAGGAAATCACTGCCCGGTTATCAGCCACCGGATCGGTATTGGGCATACAGGCTACGGCGGTAAATCCTCCCCGGGCAGCTGCCCGGCTGCCTGTAGCAATGGTTTCCTTGGCCTCAAAACCCGGTTCCCGGAAATGAACATGCATATCGATTAGACCCGGTGATACCAGCCTGCCCCCAACATCAATGACAGTCCCCTCACCGGCTTCCAGGTCCTGCCCAATAGCGGCAATCTTTCCCTTTACGATTAAAATATCCGCGGGGAAAATCTCACCGGCAGCGGGATCAACCACCCGGCCACCTTTAAGCAGTAACTTATGCAACCGGTATCCCCCCTCCACCCAGCAGGTAAAGCAAAGCCATGCGTACAGCCACTCCATTGGTTACCTGCTCAGTAATTACTGAATTAACCCCGTCAGCCACCTCCGGTAATATTTCCACCCCCCGGTTGATTGGCCCGGGATGCATAACCAGAGCTCCGGGACGGGCCAGGGCCAGTCTTTGCCGGTTCAGGCCAAATAAACGGGTGTACTCTTGCAGGCTGGGAAAAAGACCTTGTTGCTGTCTTTCCAGCTGGATGCGTAACATCATTACCACATCAGCGCCTTCCAGAGCCTCTTCTACCCGTGTATATACCTCCACGCCCATGGTTTCTATGCTGGCAGGAATCATGGTAGCGGGACCACAAATACGTACCCGGGCCCCCATTTTGGTAAAACCCCATATATTGGAACGAGCTACCCGGCTGTGCAGGATATCTCCAATGATGGCTACATTCAGGCCAGCCAATTTCCCCAACTTTTCCCGTACTGTAAACATATCCAGAAGAGCCTGGGTGGGATGCTCATGGGTACCATCCCCGGCATTTATAACTGCTGCAGGAATGGTCTCAGCCAGCAGGTTAGGGGCTCCGGCCATAGGGTGGCGCAGGACAACCACATCTGCACCCATAGCCGCCAGCGTGCGGGCGGTATCCTTCAGGGTTTCTCCTTTAACCACACTGCTGGTCGAAGCTGACAGGTTAACGCTATCAGCGCTTAAATATTTGGCGGCCAGTTCAAAGGAAGTTCGGGTACGGGTACTGGGCTCATAAAATAACGTTACCACCGTCCGTCCTCTTAAAGCGGGAACCTTTTTAATAGTACGCCCCAAAACCTCTTTCATGGAAACTGCGGTGTCCAGGATTATTTCAATTTCTTCCACCGACAGGTTTTGCAGGCCAAGAACATCCTTGCGTTTCCAGGTCATGCTGCGAGACCTCCGAAATTCCCAAAATAAAAGCCCCGTCCGGTTTGAGTACCTGAACGAGGCCGACATGCACCACCGGATGTGCCCTCCTTGCCGGCCTCTCTGGACCGTTACTTAAAAGACGGCACCGGAATTATTTAATCTTTTTCCAAAATAAGCACCCTTTCCTCACCATCGGTTTCCTGCAGGCAAACCTCAACAATTTCGCGCCGGGAAGTAGGCACGTTCTTCCCCACGTAATCGGGCCGGATAGGCAGTTCCCGGTGTCCCCGGTCGATAAGAACCGCCAGCTGTATCACCCGGGGCCGGCCCAGATCCATGATGGCATCCAGGGCTGCCCTTATCGTGCGGCCGGTATATATTACATCATCCACCAGGACGATTTTTTTCTCAGTAACGGAAAATGGCACCTCAGTCCGGTGTACCAGCGGCTGCTGGTCTCTGGTATTCAGGTCATCCCGGTAGAGGGTGATGTCGAGAGTCCCAACAGGAACGACACTCCCCTCAATTTCCCGGATCTTCGCCGCCAGCCTTTCCGCCAGAGGCACCCCTCTCCGGCGAATACCGATCAGGGCCAGATCCTCGGTCCCTTTATTACGCTCAATAATCTCATGGGCTATCCTGGTCAACGCCCGCCGAATACCCTCCTTATCCAGGATCTGGACCTTATGTTTCATTAACCTTCCCCCTCCCGCCCATAAAAATACCTGCTCGCCACCGGCAAGCAGGCATAGTCGCAATTCCAATCTATGGCCTATATTCCTTGCCGGCCTCGCGGGACCGACTTAAAGGACCCTATTATCACTTGTAAAAAGAATATACAAAATCAAAATGGATGTCAAGAACAGTTTTTCGGCTCGATAGCGTCAAGTCACTGTAGGAAATAAATCGAAAAGGAGTTACGAGTGCCAACCGCCACATGGGGCTTTAGGCTGATTTGATTGCACGTAAAATCTGAGCAAGACTAGTGGTCGGCCCTTTCAACGCTGGAATATTGCCCAACGTCTCAAATGGTGGCCGCTCCAGCATTTTCCGTTGCTGTTGTAGACTTGTTTGGCATACTTTGAGAACAGTTACCGGTTTCCCGAGTTGTTTAAGGTATTGCTCTTTTATGTTAATGCCGTTGGCTTTTAATACTCGAATTCGTGCCATCTGGTCCATACCGGGCCGACTCCAGCCCATAGGGCGGCTGCTCAACCGTGCCGAAAGCACATGGCTTACGTGCCCCTCAGCACTACGAGTGCACCTCAGAGTTTCCGATCCTTCGGTTACTCGCCCTTCCTAGGCGGTGCACTCTCCTTTCTATTTCCTACCGCCTTTTTCCTTCTTCAATTTCCTACAGTAACTTTACACTAAGTGACAATAGAGGACCATTTTTCGCTATAGGGTACAGTAGGGCGTAGCAGCGCGGTTTGAAAATGTTAACCTATGCAGGAATAATGGTTAACAGTGGAGAATAACTTTTAATCCGCACATTGCTTAAAGTGTCGGGGAGGGAATAAAATTGATTGATTTCTTAAGCGAAGAATTGCGTTTAATGAAAGAACATCATCTGTATCGTTCATTATACCTTATAGACGGTCCTTCTGAACCCAAAACCATTATTAACGGCCGGGAAATGCTCTTGTTTTCTTCCAACAACTACCTCGGTCTGGCCTCCCATCCTCGAGTGAAGGCTGCAGCAATAGCCGCCGTAAAAAGATGGGGGACCGGCAGCGGGGGCTCCCGCCTCACCACCGGTAATTTTAATTTGCACCGGCAACTGGAAAAACGGATTGCCCGGTTCAAAGGAACCGAAGACGCGATTATCTTTAACACCGGGTACATGGCCAACCTGGGGGTGATTTCGGCCCTCGCGGGCCGGGAGGACCTGGTGATCAGCGACCAACTGAACCATGCCAGCATCGTTGACGGCTGCCGGCTCAGCCGGGCCACGGTGAGAATATATCGCCATAACGATATGTTAGATTTAGCCCGCATTCTTTCGGATAGAACTTCCTTTCGCAGGTGCTTAATTGTCACCGATGGGGTCTTCAGCATGGATGGCGACATAGCCCCCCTACCCCAATTGTTTGAACTGGCTCAAGAGCATCAGGCCATGTTAATGGTAGACGACGCCCATGCCACCGGAGTATTGGGAGACAGGGGAGCAGGTACGGTAGAACACTTTGGTCTGGAAAAGCGGGGTATTATTCAAATGGGTACCCTGAGCAAGGCCCTGGGCAGCGAGGGAGGTTACGTGGCCGGCACCAGCAACCTGATAGATTTCCTGCGGAATCGGGCCCGCAGTTTTATCTATTCTACCGCTCTTTCCCCGCCTGTAATTGCCTCTGCTATGGCCGCCCTTGAAGTGCTGGAAAACGAGCCGCATCTAAAGGAGCAACTCAAGGCCAACGTCCGGCTGTTTTATCAAGGGTTAAAAGACCTGGGTTTCGAGGTGCTCCCCACCCAATCAGCTATCATCCCCCTCATGGTGGGAGATAGCTGCAAAGCCCTGGCGTTATCCGCCGCCCTGGCTGAAATGGGTGTCTTCGTCCCGGCCATTCGACCGCCTACCGTACCGGAAGGCACCAGCCGTTTAAGAATTACCCTTATGGCAACCCATACCCGGGATCACATCCAGTTCGCTTTAGATGCCTTCCAAAAGGCCGGAAAAAAACTGGGCTTACTTTAAGGAGGAGCAAATCGAAAGGAGAGCATCCCTTGAAAAACGCGGTTTATAGCGTGCGCATGAGGGCAGCGGAGGGAGCAGCCCATGAAAAGGGCGGGCGTCATATCTCGGGGGCGGAGAAAATCGTTCCTTTCGACCAGTTGGCCCAAACCATGCAGGAGATGCTCCACCGGGCCATGAACCACCCCCTGGGGGAACCCGATTTTATAAACATTAAAGTGGAACGCCTCGAACCCGGGCAAATAAGATACATCGCCGCCCTGCCCTTGCAAACGGTAAAAATCAAAAATCATGAACAGGCCCTGTTATGTGCCCGGCAATTGCTTACTGCCTGCGGGATACAGCCGACAGCTATTGAAAGGGCCCTGGAGCTGCTGGCCCGGGGACCTGCACCCGGCGGTCAAAACATGCGGGGAGCAGTCATAATGGATGCGGCAAGCGGCAGACGACTGGAACCCGACCCCTGGCGGGGAGTACGCGTTTCCCGGATGGATTATACACCCCGGGCCGCAGCGGAATTATCGCGCCTGCTGGAACCACTGGGGCTGGATCACTTCAGGGTCAGGGAAGCCCTGGCTCTGGCCACCAAGGTAATCTACGCCGGGACGCTGGCGGAAATATGCTGTTCCGACGACCCCCATTACACTACCGGATATGTTTCCTCCCAACGTTTTGGTTACGTGCGCATACCCCATTTGAAACATGCCTCTTTTAAAGGAGGACGGGTATTCTTTGTTCGTGCGCGAGAAATAAATCTCGAAAGATATATAAGCCGGTTGCAGGAAGAACCGGTGTTAATTGATCAAATTAAAATTATTTGTCCACAGTTAAATTGCTGCCCACCCAGATAACCGGCACGTCGAGCTCTTTGGCAACCGTCTGAATTTCAGGATCACCGGTGAGCACCGGCGCTTTAAGTTCCCGGGCCAGTTCCAGAACGAAAGAATCGGCGTAAGAAAGGCCTCCTCTGGCTTTAATGCGGGCTGCTCCTTTTACCCTCGGCCAGGGAACTTCCACAATGTTGATTGATTCTTCCAGTAAGATGTTCCGTAATACTTCTTCTGCCACCCGTTCACCTTTTTTGCGTAAAAGAATATAGTACAGTTCCCCAAGGTTAATCACGCTAAAATAAACTGTTGTCTGCTCATCCGAAATAGCTGCGGCTACCGTATCCGCCCCTTCTTCATCCTCAATGAGAGCCAGTATGGCATATGTGTCCAGAACAACTGTTTTTCCGTCTACCATTCTTCCCGCTCCCTGTCCAGCCGGCGCTCCCGGAGGAGAATGTCCGTCAATTTTTCCTGCCCTTTAGTCCTGTATTTACCCCGCAGGGCAAGGAGGGGGTTACGGGGAATGGGCCGGAGCAGTATAGCTCCCTCCACTTCTTCAATGGCCAGCTTATCACCTTTTTTTAAACCATAACGACTGCGTAAAGCAACGGGGAGCACTATCTGACCTTTTTCCGAAAGAGTTACTTTTATCACGGTCACCTTACCTCCTGAACACATCTTACCCAACATTATTATACGACCACCAGATCGCCCTGTAAAGCTTTTAGCTGCATACACCCCACAACTTCCAGCCCCGCCTGTACTGGTGGGTGAACCTGTGGTATACTAATTGTCAGACAGGTCGATTAAACAGTTAGAAAGGGTGACCTGCCGTGACCTGGTCTTTGGCCCTTACCCTGGCGTACAGGTTGAGCATGGTGGCCACAGCGGCCTTTATTCTTTCCCGTATGCCCGCCCTGGGGCGTATTTTATCCCGGCAGCTCACCCCCCGGGACAAGCTGCTTTTAACCCTGGCCCTGGGCGGTATGGGTATCGTGGGTACTTATGCCGCCGTGCCCATCCACGGCGCCCTGGCCAACTCCCGGGTGGTGGGGGTAATGGTGGCCGGTTTGCTGGGCGGGCCCCTGGTGGGGGCCGGGGCCGGCCTGATCGCCGGTGTACACCGCTACCTGCTGGGTGGTTTCACCGCCTTCTCCTGCGCCCTGGCCGCCGTGGCCGAAGGCGCCCTGGGCGGGCTGGTGCAACACTACTACCGCCGCGGCCCCATTCCCTGGCATGTAGCTTTACTGGCCGGGTTGGCGGGAGAAACATTGCAAATGGCCATTATCCTGGCCACTGCCCGTCCTTTCGGCGAGGCCTGGGCGCTGGTGCAGATCATCGGCCCGCCCATGATTATAGTCAATTCCATTGGCGTGGCCATTTTTATGGTCATTGTCAAAACCGCCGCCGAACAGCGGGAACGCATCGCCGCCTGCCAGGCACAGCAAGCGCTGCGCATAGCCACCCAAACCCTGCCTTTCTTACGGCACGGGTTGAACCGGGAGTCGGCTGAGCAGACGGCCCGGATTATTTATAATTCCGTCAAGCTGGCCGCCGTGGCCATCACCAACGGGCAGGAAATCCTGGCCCATGTGGGCCGGGGGGACGACCATCATCACCCCGGAACACCCATACTGACCAGTGCCACTTTAAAGGCGCTGGCCACCGGAGAGGTCCAGGTGGCCCAGACCAGGGATGAAATCGGCTGCCAGGAAAAGAACTGCCGCCTGGCTTCGGCAGTGGTGGTGCCACTGAAAAGGCGGGAGGTAACCATAGGCACTTTAAAGCTTTATCATGACCGGGAAAACAGCATCACGGCGGTAGACCTGGAACTGGCCCGGGGGCTGGCCCACCTGTTTTCCACCCAGCTGGAACTGGCCGAAGTGGAATCCGAAGCCCGACTGCGTGCCCAGGCGGAACTGAAGGCGCTCCAGGCCCAGGTGCACCCCCACTTCCTGTTTAACGCTTTAAATACCATTGTCTCCCTGGTACGCACCAGGCCGGACAAGGCCCGGGAACTGTTGATTAAACTTGCCAGCTTCTTCCGGTACAGTTTACGAAAGGATGATGCTCCCATTCCCCTGGCGGAAGAACTGGCCCATGTGGAGGCCTACCTGGCCATCGAGGGAACACGCTTCGGCAACAAGCTACAGGTAGTCCAGCTTGTAGATCCCGCAGCTTTAACCTGCCCCGTTCCCGCCTTTACCCTGCAGCCGGTGGTAGAAAATGCCATCAAGCACGGCCTGCAACCCAAGAGGGAGGGCGGGAGGATAAAAATTACAGCTAAAGATCAGCCTGGAGAAGTGATAGTCACCATAGAAGATAATGGTGTGGGTATTTTCCCGGAAGAACTGGATAAAATCCTCCTTCCCGGCTACGGGCGCGGCCACGGGCTGGGATTATCCATTGTCAACGAACGTTTGAAGGGCCTGTACGGGCCGGGGTATGCGTTGCAAGTAAACAGTACACCCGGGCAGGGTACCAGAGTGGTCTTGCGCTTTCCTAAAGAAACCAGCTCCCAGGAGGTGAGGGAAGATGCCCTTTACAGCTGTTGTGGTTGACGACGAACCCCTGGCCAGGGACGAGCTAAAATACCTGTTGTCGGTCTACCCGGAATGCCGGGTGGTAGGTGAAGCCGAGGACGCACAGGAAGCCCTGAAACTGGTGGCCGAACTGCAGCCCGATGTGGTTTTTCTGGACATTCAGATGCGCGGGATGTCCGGATATGAAGCCGCCAGGCATATGCTTTCCTTTCCGCACCCGCCCCTGGTGGTATTTGCCACCGCTTACGACGAGTATGCTGTTAGAGCTTTCGAACTTGGTGCAGTGGACTACCTTTTAAAACCCTTCGAAGAAGAGAGGCTCTCCAAAACTATTAAACGCATTGGAGAATTGCGCAAACGCTCTGAAGATTGGGCCAGAGCTGTGGAACAGGTGAATGAGCTTCTGGGAGGGAAAAAAAAGCGAATTAAAAAATTGCCCGTGGAAAAAAACGGGGAAATCAGGCTCCTGGATTACCGGGATATCATCTTCGGCCGGGCCAAAGACGGCAGCGTACAGATCGTCACCGCCAGTGATACCTGCACCTACACCGGCAGCATGACTGAACTGGAAGCACGGTTAAAAAGCGAAGGTTTTTTCCGGGTACACAAAAGTTTTCTGGTTAACCTGAACCATGTTCAGGGGGTCTTGCCCTGGTTCAAAGGAACCTACTGGCTGGTGATGAGCGACGCTAAAAAATCTCAAATTCCAGTCAGTAAAAGCCAGGTGAAAGAATTAAAATCCATACTGGGATTGGAAGTCTCTTGATAACCGGCAGCGCTTTCTTCTGGTTGCTCCCGCTGTAAAATCAGTATTCATGGAGAGTACGGCCTCTGTATCCCCATAACCCCACGGAAAGTGGGGTTTTTTCTGTTGATGGGGCCAATATTTCCGATCAACCCCTCTTTTGTTCCGTTGATTAAGCCGTTGTTACCTGTTTCACCGGGAGAGTTTATAATGTAAGCACGGACCGGCCGGTTACATAATTTTTCAACAGGGAGGGAATAAATGTGCGTGCCTTAACCCTGGTAATTATAGCAGCACTGGTATTTATCCTGGCCTACCGTTTTTACGGAGCTTTCCTGGCAGCGAGAGTCCTGGCCCTGGATCCAAAGCGCCGCACCCCTGCGGAAGCCCATAATGACGG
>Ga0224486_100288_pt1 | contig 19799 bp, 17 predicted proteins | sample TexhydDE_CT_test_FD_172013 | JGI IMG/M metagenome (GOLD analysis project Ga0224486, IMG submission 172013) | Fracking water microbial communities from deep shales in Oklahoma, United States - hydraulically fractured wells DE_CT_test ... | reverse complement strand
ACAGTAGGACTTGATTATTTGCCGCCTAATTTGAAAGAGGTGGCGGAACTCAGGATTAATTATCCTGATCTGAGCTTAAAAGAATTAGGACAAATGCTAGTTCCTCCTGTCGGTAAGTCAGGAGTGAATCATAGACTTAGGAAGATTGAAGAAATTTCAAAGAAATTGAAAGAGAGGAGAGTTCAATAATGAAAGAGGTTACGATTGAAATTAAAAATAAGACGGGGCTTCATGCAAGACCTGCAGCATTATTTGTACAAACTGCCAGCAAATTTTCCTCACAAATATGGGTAGAGAAAGATAACAAAAAAGTAAATGCCAAAAGTATAATGGGAATTATGTCTCTTGGAGTATCGCAAGGCAATGTTGTCAAATTGAGTGCCGAAGGTGACGACGAAGAGGCAGCTATAAAAGCATTGGTGGACCTTATTGAATCAAAATTCGGTGAGGAGTAAACAAAAAAGGTTTCTTTTTAGAAACCTTTTTTGTATAAAGGATGATAGTTATGAAAAAAAATGAAATTGTATTGGAATATATAAAAAATTTACCTGAAGGCACAAAAATTTCAGTAAGAGGTCTTGCACAGACTTTACATATAAGTGAAGGTACTGCTTACAAAGCCATAAAGGATGCAGAAAATTTAATGCTTGTAACTACGATTCCAAGAGTAGGAACTATAAGAAGAAAACAAAAAGATCCATTTTTTGACCGTCTTACTTATGAGGTTATTACAGATGTAGTGGAAGGGACAGTATTAGGTGGTCATGGTGGAATGGGGATGGAACTTCACAAATTTTTAATTGGAGCCATGACCATTGATGAAATGGTGAAGTACATATCACCAGGAGACCTTGTAATTTTGGGAAATAGGGAAGATGCACAGGAAGCGGCTTTGAAAGCAGGGGCAGCAGTGATGATTACAGGAGGTTTTGATACATTACCTCATATAAAAGAACTGGCGGATAAGCTTTCATTGCCGCTTATATCTACTTCTTATGATACTTTTACTGTAGCGACTCTTATAAACAAGGCGATCAATGAAAGTATGACACGAAAAAAGATTTTGTACGTCAGCGATGTAATGACATATAATCCAATCTATATGACGCCTCAACAAACAGTAAAAGATTGGAAAAAATTATATACAGAGACTAAACATACCAGATATCCCGTTGTTGATTCTAAAGGGATGTTAGTCGGTATGGTAACTTCAAGAGATGTTGCCACTGCATCGGATGATGATAAAATTGGGAGTATTATGACTCCTAACCCTGTATTTGTAACGGATACTACTACGCTCTCTTATGCAGCCCATCTGATGATATGGTGGAATGTAGAGATACTACCTGTGACTCGTGGCAGAGAATTGATAGGACTCATAAGCAGGGAAGATGTAATTAAGGCCCTACATTATACGACAAAACAGCCCCAGATTAGTGAAGCTATTCAAGATACAATTTTTAAAGATTTTGATATGGAAAAAATAGAAAATGGAGTAAAATTTAAAGGTAAGATCCCTTCGATGATGATTAACCAATTTGGTACAGTAAGTAGCAGTGCTTTGATGATGTTAATGTGTGAATCTGGTATTTTTGCTATAACGCAGAATAAAAGATATGATGCGGTTTTAGATAATTTCTCAGTTTATTTTATTAAACCTATGCGTACAGAAGAATTAATAGAGGTTTTCGCAAAAATAATAGAAGTTAGTAATAATTTTAGTAAGTTGGAAATTCAAATCATTCATGAAAAAGAAGAAATTGCAAAGGCATTGATGTCTGTCAGACTTTCTAAAAGAATAAAGATGGTTTAGGTGATTATATCATGTTTGTCCATTTGCACGTTCATTCTGAATACAGTTTACTTGACGGTTCTTGCAGAATTAAAGATTTAATTGCCAAAACTAAAGAGTTAAACATGAAAGCCATAGCTATTACAGACCATGGAGTGATGTATGGCGTAATAGATTTTTATAAAGAAGCAGTAGCACAAGGAATAAAACCTATTATAGGCTGTGAAATTTATGTAGCCCCTCGAAGCATGCAGGATAGAGAATATGGGATTGATAATGAAAATTATCACTTGGTGTTACTGGCAAAAGACATGACAGGGTATAAAAATTTAATGAAGATAGTGACTGTGGCTTCAATTGAGGGCTTTTATTATAAACCGCGAGTTGACAGAGAGTTTTTAAAAGAGCACAGTGAGGGGCTAATCGCTTTAAGTGCTTGCCTTGCAGGAGAAGTTCCTTCTTATATCTTAAGAGGTGAGTATGAAAAAGCGAAAGAGGCAGCACTTTTTTACGACTCTATTTTTGGACGAGGGAATTTTTATTTAGAACTGCAGGACCATGGAATTTTAGAACAGCAAAAGGTAAATAAAGAGCTTATAAGACTATCCAAAGAGACAGGAATACCTTTAGTTGCTACTAATGATGTACACTATCTTGAAAAAAAAGACGCAAAAGCTCATGAAGTGCTTTTGTGCATTCAAACAGGGAAGACAATTGATGATGAAGATCGCATGTCTTTTCCAACTGATGAATTTTATTTAAAATCTCCAGAAGAGATGGAGAATCTTTTTTCTTGTTGTAAAGAGGCCATTGAAAATACTGAGAAGATTACAGACATGTGCAATGTAGAATTTGAGTTTAATAAGACGAAATTGCCCAAATACGATTTGCCAGAAGGCGTTGATTCCTGTGAATATTTGAGAAATTTATGTTATGAAGGATTGTACAAGAGGTACAAAAATCCAAGCAAAGAAGTGATTGAAAGATTAGATTACGAACTTTCTGTGATAAAGCAAATGGGATATGTGGATTATTTCCTCATAGTGTGGGACTTTATAAAGTTTGCAAAAGACAACGGGATTATGACGGGACCAGGAAGAGGTTCTGCGGCAGGTAGTTTGGTAGCCTATACGTTGGGAATAACCAACATAGATCCTATAAAATATAACCTTCTTTTTGAGAGGTTTTTAAACCCTGAGAGGGTCAGCATGCCTGATATTGATTCAGACTTTTGTTATGAGAGAAGACAAGAAGTAATTGATTACGTTGTAAAAAAATATGGTAAGGACAATGTGGCTCAAATTATAACTTTTGGTACAATGGCGGCGAGAGCGGTTATAAGGGATGTAGGAAGGGCTTTAAATTATCCCTATGCAGAGGTAGATGTAATTGCAAAAATGATTCCTTTTGAATTAGGAATGACTATTGATAAAGCTTTATCTTTAAACCCTGAACTTAAAGCGCGATATGAGAATGAAGAAAAAGTAAAACAGCTTATTGATATTTCCAGGTCTTTAGAAGGCCTTCCTAGACATGCCTCTACTCATGCTGCGGGAGTAGTAATATCAAAAGAACCCCTTGTCAACTACGTGCCACTGCAAAAAAACGAAGATTCCATAGTGACCCAATTTCCGATGACCACCCTTGAAGAGTTAGGGCTTTTGAAGATGGACTTTTTGGGACTTAGAACTTTGACGGTTATAAGGGATACTATTGAAATGGTAGAAAAGAACAGGGGTGTGACTATAGACTTTGATTCTATGGAGTACGATGACCCTAAAGTTTATGAACTTATATCAAAAGGGGAGACAGAAGGAGTTTTTCAATTAGAGTCTTCTGGCATGAAGCAGTTTATGACAGAATTAAAGCCTAAAAACCTTGAGGACATAATAGCGGGAATTTCTCTCTATCGACCCGGACCTATGGACCAAATTCCAAGATATCTCGCTAATAAAAATCACCCAGAGAGTATAGTCTATGACCACCCTCTTTTAAAGCCAATTTTAGATGTAACTTATGGCTGTATGGTGTATCAAGAGCAAGTTATGCAAATTGTGAGAGATGTCGCGGGTTACTCTTTAGGTAGGGCTGACTTGGTAAGACGAGCCATGGCTAAAAAGAAAATGGATGTTATGGAACAAGAGAGAAAAAATTTTATCTATGGAATGGTTGATGATGAAGGAAATGTAATAGTTCCAGGAGCTTTGAGAAATGGATTAGACGAGGCAACTGCTAATAAACTTTTTGACGAAATGTTAGATTTTGCAAACTATGCTTTTAATAAATCTCATGCTGCGGCTTATGCTGTTATAGCTTATCAGACTGCATATTTGAAAAGGTATTATCCTGTAGAATTTATGGCAGCTCTTTTAAACAGTTTTGTAGATAACCTGGATAAAGTAGCTTTTTATGTGCAAGTTTGTAGAAAAATGGGGATAAAGGTGCTGCCCCCTGATATAAACGAAAGTGATTCCTATTTTACAGTGGTAGAAGATAAAATAAGGTTTGGCCTTAGCGCAGTAAAAAATGTTGGTTTAAATATGACAATGGAAATCGTAAGTGAAAGAGAAAGAAATGGGAAATTTAAATCTGTAGTCGACTTTTTTGAGAGGATGCAGGACAGTCAATTAAATAAAAAAGCAGTGGAAAGCTTAATTAAAGCAGGAGCTTTTAGTTCTTTTGGAGTGCGGCGTTCTCAACTTCTATCAGCATATGACAAATTAATGGAAAATATAAAGAAAAATAGAAATAATAATTTAAATGGGCAAATTTCTTTATTTGGAGAAGTAGAACAAACTCATGGGGTGGGGTTTGAATTTCCTGATTTAGAGGAATTCCCTAAAAGTAGATTGTTGTCCATGGAAAAAGAAACTTTAGGCCTTTATATAAGTGGGCATCCTCTAGAAGAATACATGGAAGATATTCCTAAAATTACTAATGCCACTACTTTGGATTTTAAAGTTAGCGAAGAGGAAATGTTTCAGCCCAAATTGCAAGATAACCAAGAAGTGGTGATAGCAGGAGTTATAGCTACAAAAAAAATTAAATTTACAAAAAATAACAATATCATGGCTTTTGTCACAATTGAGGACTTATATGGTACTGTAGAAGTAATAGTATTTCCAACTGTATATGAAAAGTATTCCAGTATAATAAAAGAAGACAACCCGGTTGTAGTGAGGGGAAAGGTTAGTTTAAAGGAAGAGGAAGAGCCTAAGATTTTATGCGATGAAATTAAGCCATTGTCTCAAGCGATAGTGAAGAAACTTTATCTTAATTTACAGGATTCTACAAAGATTGAGATTGTTAAACAAATATTGCGCAAAAATCCTGGTAATATGCCAGTAGTTTTAAAGCTTAACAGTAAAAAATTATTAGCGGCTAATAGAGATTTGTGGGTAAATGGAAGCAAAGAATTAATTAAAGAACTTCATGCTGTCTTAGGAGAGGAAAATGTCAAAGTAGTTTGAGAAAAAGTTTGCAAATTTTAAGTTGATAACTGAAAAAAAATAGATTAAAATATAATTTAGAAATACTAAGGAGGCCGTTTTATGTGGACGGTAATATACATGGCACAAGATATGGAGACAGCAGAAAAGGTCAAAGACGTTTTAACAAAAGAAGGTTTTTTGGTAAAATTGCGTCCACTTAATAAAAAAATAGACAAAAAAGGTTCTTATTGTGAGGTTTTAGTTCCAAAAGCAGAAGCTCAAGATGCGCAAAGCATTATTATTGAGTATGGCTTATAATTTTTTGCCCGAAAGGGCTGCTTTAACGAAAATGGGACAACTAAAGTCCATGTGGGATAAAATGAGGAGGTAGACTATGAAGACGATTGGTATACTTACAAGTGGTGGAGATGCACCAGGGATGAACGCAGCTATAAGGGCTGTGGTAAGGACAGGAATTTATTATGGGCTTAAAGTAAAAGGTATTATGAGGGGATATGCAGGCTTAGTAGAGGATGAAGTTATTGATTTAAATCTTTCTTCAGTAGGAGATATATTGCAAAAAGGCGGTACTATTTTGAGAACTGCTAGATGTGAAGAATTTAAGAAAAAAGAGGTGCGCAAAAAAGCTTACGAAACCCTTCAAAAACATGGAATAGAAGGTCTCGTTGTAATTGGAGGAGATGGCTCTTTTAGAGGAGCACAGCTTTTGAGTGAAGAATGGAATGTAAATGCAATTGGAATTCCAGGTACAATTGACAATGACATACCTTGTACAGATTATACAATAGGTTTTGATACAGCTTGTAATACTGTTATTGATGCAATAAATAAAATAAGGGATACTGCTACTTCCCATGAGAGAGCAAATATAATAGAAGTGATGGGAAGAAATGCGGGTTACATTGCTTTGTATGCTGGTCTAGCTGGTGGAGCGGAGATGATTATACTTCCTGAAGTGGAATGGAGCATCGATGAACTTTGCGATAAAATTACTTACGGGATAAAGAGAGGAAAGCTTCATCATATAATTGTCCTTGCAGAAGGAGTTATGAGCGCTCCAGAACTAGCGAAAATGATTAAAGAAAGGCTACCAAAATTGGACTTAAGGTATACTATTTTGGGGCACATTCAAAGAGGTGGAGCTCCTACAGTGATGGATAGGGTATTGGCAAGCCAAATGGGAGCAAGAGCAGTGGAGTTGCTTTTAGAAAATAAAACCAAGAGGATAATAAGTATACGAAACAATCAAATTGTAGACGATGATATAGATGAAGCCCTTTCCATGAAAAAGGAGTTTAACAGAAAACTTTATGAGCTCAGCAAGATATTGTCTATATAAATAAATTTTAGGGAGTGAAGGTATGCGCAGAACAAAAATAGTGTGTACAATAGGACCTGCCAGCGAAGACTATAATATACTGAGAAAATTAATTGAGAAAGGCATGAACGTTGCTCGATTGAATTTTTCTCATGGAGATTTTGAAGAGCATGGGGCAAGAATTGACAATATTAAAAAGATAAGAGAAGAATTAGGGTTACCTGTTGCTATTTTGTTGGATACTAAAGGTCCAGAGATAAGGACAGGAAAGTTTAAAAATGGCGGAGTGGAATTAAAAGAAGGACAAACTTTTGTCATTACGACAAGAGATGTATTAGGAGACGAAACTATATGCAGTGTATCCTATAAAGGGTTGCCTCAAGATGTGGAAAGAGGTAGCCGCATACTAATTGACGATGGGTTAATTTCTCTAAAGGTTACTGATGTTAAAGGAGAAGATATAGTTTGTATTGTAGAAAATTCTGGTCCTGTAAAAGACCATAAAGGAGTAAATGTTCCAGGAGTAAAACTCAATCTTCCTGCTTTGACTCAAAAAGACGTAGATGATATAGAGTTTGGAATTCAAAAGGGCATTGATATAATTGCGGCTTCTTTTGTTAGAAAAGCAGCTGATGTTTTGGCAATAAGAAGACTTTTAGAAGAAAATAAGGCAGAGCATATTTTAATTATTGCTAAAATAGAAAATCGCGAAGGAGTAGAAAATATAGACGAAATCATTAAGGTTTCAGATGGAATAATGGTAGCCAGAGGAGATTTAGGGGTTGAGATTCCTCTTGAAGAAATACCAATCGTTCAAAAAATGATTATACAAAAATGTAATAAAGCAGGGAAACCGGTAATTACTGCAACTCAAATGTTAGACTCTATGATGAGAAATCCAAGGCCTACAAGAGCAGAAGTTACAGATGTAGCAAATGCTATTCTTGATGGAACAGATGCTATAATGCTATCAGGGGAGACAGCTCAAGGTAAATACCCAATAGAGGCCTTTGAGACAATGGCAAAGATTGCAGAAAAGACAGAGGCTTATGTGGGATATAGAGATATCATTGATAGAAATATTGATACAAATGTTTCTATTACAAACGCTATAAGCCATGCAACTTGTACTACTGCAAGAGATATAGGAGCAGCTGCTATAATAACTTGTACTAAATCTGGTTATACAGCGAGAATGGTATCGAGGTACAGACCTCAAGCTCCAATTATTGCTACTACTCCAAGCGAAAGTGTTGCGAGGAAGCTCTCTATAGTCTGGGGAGTATATCCTTTAGTTACAGAAGAGGTTTCTACTACAGATGAAATGATAGATGTTGCAATACAAAGTGCTTTAACTGCTGGACTTATAAGAAATGGCGATATCGTAGTAATTTCTGCAGGAATTCCTGTAGCTATGACAGGTACCACCAACATGTTGAAGGTACATATAGTAGGAGATGTTTTGTTGAGAGGAATAGGTATAGGTTCTAAGGCTACTACAGGTGTTGTATGTGTTATTAATGATATCAGCAAAGACAAAGATAAATTTAGAGAAGGCGATATAATAGTAACTGCAAAGACAGAAAGAGATTTTATGCCTCTTATAGAGAAAGCTTCTGCTATAATCACAGAAGAAGGAGGGCTTACTTCTCACGCAGCTATTGTGGGATTAAACTTAGGAATTCCTGTAGTTGTAGGTTGTGAAGGAGCGACTTCTAAATTAAAAGATGGCATGACTGTAACGGTTGACACAGTTAGAGGATTTGTGTATAAAGGAATTGTAAATATTAAATAAATAAGACAAGATTTTCTCTTGTCTTTGTTTTTTTAAGGAGTGATTTAAATTATGCATGTATGGGATGCCGAGGTAAGGGCTCGATACGGAGAAACGGACAAAATGGGTATAGTTTACTATTCCAATTATTTTAATTGGTTTGAAATTGGCAGGACGGAGTTTTTTCGCTCTTTGGGGATGTCCTACAGAAGCTTAGAAGAAAAAAATGTAATGCTACCTGTAATTGACGCTCAGTGTAAATATTTTTCTTCTGCTTTGTACGATGACCTCATAATAATACGAACACGATTAGAATTTGTGAAAGGAACTCGTCTTAAATTTTTATATGATATAATACGCAAAGAGGATAACAAACTTTTAGCACAAGGTTATACAGAGCATCCCTTTACAAATCTTGAAAAAAAGCCTATCAATTTAAAAAAAGTAATGCCAGAAGTTTATGAAATGCTTGCAAAATGCTGTGATTAAAATTTATAAAAAATGGTATAAAATACTATTAAAATGAGTTATAATAAATAATAGGGTAACCGATTTTTTTAAATGCACTTTTTTAAGTGTATTTTTTCTTAAAATTATAGTAAACGTTTACATATTTTATAAGAACTCTATGTTTTTTCTCAATATAACGGTATAATAATTATGGGAAAAGGAGGCGTTTTTGTTGCACAACATAAAAGTAGGAGAAAATTATGAGGTATATATTGACAATATGGCTCATGAAGGGCAAGGAGTTGGAAGAATTGGAGGAGTTGCTACATTTGTAGAAGGAGCATTGACAGGAGAAAAGGTTGTTGCACAAATAGATAAAGTTTATAAAAATTACGTTATAAGTCATGTAGTAGAAATATTAGAAAAGTCTCATGATAGAGTAAAGCCTTTATGCCCTTATGCAAATAAATGTGGTGGTTGCTCTTTCCAGCATCTAAGTTACGAAGGGCAGTTAAAATACAAAACACAAAAGGTAAAAGACAATTTAGAAAGAATAGGTAAAGTGTATACTAAAGTTCATGAAATCATAGGAATGAAAGAGCCACAAAGATATAGAAATAAGGCTCAGTTTCCTGTTGGAATGCTTGATGGTGAAGTAGTGACGGGCTTTTATGCACCTCGTTCTCACGATATTGTACCTATAGAAAGCTGTATGATACAGGATGAGGTTAGTGATTATATCGCAAGGACTATAAGAAATTGGATTAAAAAATATAACGTTTCTGTATATGATGAAAAAGCAGGAAAGGGTTTGATAAGGCATATTGTTACAAGAGTTGGGTTTAAAACAGGAGAAGTTATGGTTATCCTTGTGGTTAATGGAAAACACATACCCTATAAAGAACAATTAATTGATGCTTTGAAAAAAGAGATAAATGGACTTAAAAGTGTAGTATTAAATATCAACACAAAAAGAACTAATGTGATTATGGGGGAGGATAATATAACTATTTATGGAAGCGATAATATTATTGACTATATCAAGGACATAAAATTCGAGATATCACCTTTATCCTTTTTTCAAGTAAATCCTGTTCAAACAGAGGTTTTATACGGAAAGGCCCTTGAGTATGCCGATTTAAAGGGAGATGAGACCGTAATAGATGTGTATTGTGGTATAGGGACTATATCTTTGTTTGCAGCACAAAAGGCAGCCTTTGTCTATGGTATTGAGGCTGTCCACCAAGCAGTGGAAGACGCAAAGAGAAATGCTTACATAAATGGCATTAAAAACGTAGAATTTATTTCAGGGGATGCGGAAAAAGTAATGCCTGAGTTAGTTGATAAAGGAGTCAAAGCAGATGTAGTTATAATGGATCCTCCAAGAAAGGGCTGTGATACATCTGTTTTAGAAGCAGTTATAAAAATGAATCCGAAAAAAATTGTATACGTCTCTTGCAATCCTTCCACATTAGCACGGGATTTAAGATACCTTGAGGACAATGGATACAAAACGATGGAAGTTCAGCCTGTTGATATGTTTCCTTATACGTATCATGTGGAAAGTGTGGCGTTGGCGTTGCGTTCAATTTTTAAAGACCTATCAAATTAATGGAGGGTATTAACCCCTCACATTAATTTGATAAAAAATTATACACCATTGACTGATTTAAAATTTAAAACTAAGATATTACATAAAGAAAATTTTTATTTTTTTGTTGAACATGTATTAATGCCAAATAGGGCATATAATGGGCAGAAACCAAAAGCAGCTGTTAATATTGGCACAAGTCCTATTAATCCCAAAAATCTTAGGTTACTATGAACTAAAAACAACAGACTCAACAAAGCTATTCCTATTATATATCTGATTATTTTATCAATTTTTCCAACATTTTTCATTTTTATAACCTCCTCAATTTATTTTTCCTATCTTGATATCTATTATACAAGACTATAAAATTTAATTCAGTGACAAAGTCACATTAGAGTTATTTCCTTTCCTTCAGGAGAAAGTTTATATACTCTTACTACTCCATTTATAACAAAAACTATGTCGGTACAGTAATCTCCTTCTTCTAAAAGTTTTTCTCCATTTTTCAACTTGATAATTTTGATGATTTTCATAAAATTGTCTAACTTATTTTTATCCTTTAGGTTTTTAATAAAAGGGAATTTATTTTTGATTTCATGGATTAAGCCATCGTCAATCATTTTCTTTCCTCCAGTTGATTTTATAAAATGCTTAAATGGTGATAAAAAGGTGCAGTAAAGCGTATTAAAAATCTTTTACTGCACCTTTCAATTTGTTTATTTCTTTTCTAAAGTATAGATACATTGTACTTCCTTCAAAAGCCCATTGGATAGCTGTTACAAACCATACATATACAACTCCTAACTTTAAAATGTAGATGACTACGTACATAAGAGGAAGTCTTATAAACCAGCTGGATATTGTAGAGATAATAAAGGGGGTCTTTGTATTTCCACTTCCTTTAAGGCCTCCACCATAAACCATGCCAACTGCCATAAAAGGTTGTTCAATAGAGGCTACCATAAGACACAAAATTCCTACTGCAATTACATCGGTATCTTTTATAAAAGCTCTCATCAAAGGATAAGGTATTGTAAGAAACAATATTGACATTGTACCCATAATAGCTACAGCGAAGAATGTTGCAATATTTGTATATCTTTTTGCACTTTCATAGTTTTTTGCGCCAACCATTTGACCTGCCATTGTGGTTGCAGCCACTGCAAAACCCCATCCCGGCATAAAAGAGATAGATTCAATTGTAGTTGCAATTTGATTGGCTGCGAAAGCTACTGTTCCAAGGTGCATTATCATAAATATTGAAATAAGTCGACTTATGTCAAAGGAACCTTCTTGAAGAGAAGCAGGTAAGGCAAGTTTTAGTATATTTACAATTATTTGCCTGTCAAAATTTATTATATCAAAAAGATCAATATTTAATATTTTTTGGTTGAAATAATATAACATTATAAATATAAAGCCAGAGAATTGTGCTATAGTAGTAGCAATTGCAGAACCTTTTACACCCAAAGCAGGAAAGCCTAATTTTCCAAATATTAAAATCCAATCCAATAAAATGTTGATAAATATAACTATACTTGCTGCTATCATGGGGGTTTTTGTATTTCCTTGTGCTCTTAAAACTGCGTTTAATACATTCATAAGCATATTAAAGAAAATACCTATTGATGCAATTTTTATATATATTTTTCCTAAGAAAAGTACATTACCAGTAGCACTGGCTATTATTAAAAAATTTTCTGCAAAAGCAACAAGTATTAAAGAAATAATAATAGCGACAATAGTTCCTAACAAAATTCCTTGAGATGCGTATTTTTTAGCAGTTTCAAAATCTTTTGCTCCAATGCTACGGGCGACATAGGAAGTTACTCCTATAGAGATTCCCATTACTACAAAAATGTTAGAGAAGGTATATATAATTTCTGAAGCAAGACCTACAGCGCTGACACTGTCTTTACCGCCAAATTGTCCCACCATCATCGTATCTACTACCCACACAACCATGTATAAAAGCATTTCTCCAACTGCAGGTAGTGCTAAATTAAGTATTTCTTTTATTTCTTTTTTAGTTGCCATATAACACCTCCTATTTTTATTGGAAAAATGCAAGGAAACTCCTACATTGTCTGTATTGTTTAGGGGCAATATCAATTGGATTATAATGGAGTCCAAATAGATTTTGATCAGCACTTATATATTTGTTTTTTCTAAACTTTTTAATCACTAATAGTATTATAACACAATAGGAAAATTAAAGTAACTGAGGCTTGTGTTGATAAAGGGATTTTTTAAATTTTGATTGAGTTTTTACATGGAAAAGTATAAAATATGAATAAAGGCAGTGTGGTGAGAAAATTAATTAAAGCCATGATTTTTAAATAATGAGACGGAGGCATATTTATATGTCTGAAATTATAAGACCAAAATATGAATACATTGCTTTTGATATTGCTAAAAGAATTGTAGATGGCGAGTTTAATGAGGATGAGAGATTGTACGGCAGGTCAAATCTTGCAGGACTTTACAAAGTTTCACCTGAGACAATACGGCGTGCTATTTCCCTTTTACAAGACATGGGAGTAGTTGTTTCAGAACAAGGTAAAGGAGTAATTGTTAAATCGAAAGAAGCGGCACAAAGATATATAAATCAATTTAATGAAAAACAAACCTTAGAGGTCTTAAAAAATGAATTGGTTAAAATCGCTGAAGAAAGAAAAAAACTTGATGAAAGGCTGGAAACTATTTTACTAAAATTTATAGAATACGCTAATAGATTAAAAAATATTAGTGACTTTAATCCTGTTGAAATTCGCGTCAATGAGAAAAGCACTGCTGTAGGTAAGACTTTGGCTGAGTTAAAATTTTGGGATGTTACAGGTGCTACCGTAATAGCTATAAGGAGAGGAGAAGAGGTAATTATTTCTCCTGGTCCCAATGAGCAAATTAAAGGTGGAGATTATTTAGTTCTTGTAGGAAGTAAGGAGGCTTTCAAAAAAAGTATATCTCTAGTCGATAACTATACTGTTATTAGTTTTCCCTAGCAACAACATTAGTTGCTAGGTTATTTTTTGTAATCCCTTTTATTGACACAGTGACAACTTTATTATATAATATAGGTTGTCACTTGTAAAGGAGGTGTGGTAGCATTGATAAGATTTGAAAATATAGTTAAAACATATGGAGAAACTGAAATATTAAAAGGAATAAATTTAGAAATAAAAGATAATGAATTGGTGGTTTTGATAGGACCGAGTGGTTGTGGGAAAACCACTTCGTTGAAAATGATAAATCGCTTAATTGAACCAACCTCTGGCAAAATATATATAAACGGACAAGACATTTCTCAGATAGACCCAATCCAACTTCGCAGGAATATTGGATACGTGATTCAGCAAATTGGTTTACTTCCACACATGACAGTAGAACAGAATATAGAATTAGTTCCTTTGCTTAAAAATTGGCCAAAAAAGAAGAGAATTGAAAGAGCAAAGGAATTAATGCATCTTGTAGGAATGCCTCCAGAAGAATATATGAACAGATATCCAAAAGAATTATCCGGGGGGCAACAACAGAGGATAGGAGTTGCACGGGCTTTAGCTGCAGATCCAGATATCATTTTAATGGATGAACCTTTTAGTGCCCTGGATCCTATTACAAGGTCTCAGCTACAAGAAGAACTTTTTGAATTGCAGCAAAAGTTGCAAAAAACCATTGTATTTGTAACTCACGATATGGATGAGGCGTTGAAATTAGGTGATAGGATCTGCATAATGAAAGATGGAAAAGTAGTGCAATTTGATACTCCCGAAAAAATATTGAAAAATCCAGCAAATGAATTTGTGGAGAATTTTATAGGGAAAAAACGAATGTGGATACAACCAGAGCATGTTTTAGCAAGAGATATTATGATTACCAATCCTATAAAGGCTCTTCCTTCCAGGACTCTTACACAAGCGATAGAAATTATGAGTAATAGTGGTGTTGACAGTATTTTGGTTGTTAATAAAGAAAACCAACTTTTAGGCATAGTAACAGCGGAGGATATAAGGGCTAATAAAAACAATGCAAAACGGATAGAAGAGATTTATACTCGAGATGTTTTTACAGTAAAACCTGATGATTCAATTTTAGATGTTCTTAAATTAATGGCTCAAAAAAATATAGGTTATGTACCAGTTGTGAATGAAAATAATTTGCTTAAAGGTTTGATCACGCGAAGTGCCCTGGTAAATTATTTGGGTGCAAATTATGCAGAATAGGAAGGAGGACTTTTAAATAGTGTTGGTAGAATATATAAATTTTATGAAAGATAGAGTTAACGATATTTTAATTTTAACAACTCAGCATATTCAATTATCTGTTATGGCTCTGATTATAGCTATAGCTATAGGAGTACCATTAGGTATCTTGATTGCAAAATTTCCTTCAACTTCCTCATTTGTTATTGGATTAGCCAATGCTGTACAAGCAATTCCAAGTTTAGCTTTGCTGGGATTTTTGGTCCCTTTTTTAGGTATAGGTTCAACTCCTTCAATAGTTATGATAATTGTGTATTCACTACTACCCATTATAAAAAATACGTATACCGGTCTTGTCAATGTAGATAAAGCTATTCTCGAGGCAGGTAAAGGTATGGGAATGACGGAGATACAATTAATGAGGATGGTGCAACTGCCATTGGCTTTACCTGTTATAATGGCAGGTATTCGAATAGCAGCTGTGACAGCCGTTGGTTTTACTACTTTGGCGGCGTTGATTGGAGCCGGTGGTTTAGGTCAATTGATTTACAGAGGTATATCTATGGTGAATAACCAGATGATACTAGCAGGTGCAATACCAGCAATGATTTTGGCACTATTGATAGACTATATTTTACTTTTAGTAGAAAAGATAGTAACTCCAAAGGGAATAAAATAAAAAAAGGAGGAGATTTTAAATGAAAAGAATTTTGCTATTAAGTTTGGTTTTTATTTTAGCTGTTACTTTCATGGCATCTTGCGGTATTGGCAGTTCTCAAAGGAATGCAAATGATACTGTAGTTGTAGGATCAAAAAATTTTACAGAGCAAATTATCGTAGCTAATATGGTTGCCGAAATGATTGAAGCACATACCGATCTCAAAGTAGTGCGAAAACTAAACCTTGGCGGTACAAATGTAAACTTTGAGGCGATAAAAAGGGGAGGTGCGAATAACGGAATAGATATTTATGTTGAATATACAGGGACAGGTTTGGTGGACATATTAGGGATGGAACCTACTACTGATCCAGAAAAAGCTTATGAAACAGTGAAGAAAGAATATAAAGACAAATGGAATATAGTATGGTTGAAGCCACTTGGATTCAATAATACCTATACTTTAGCTGTAAAGGATGAATTGGCAAAGCAATATAATTTAAAGACTTTTTCAGATTTAGCTAAAATTAGCGATAAGTTAATCCTGGGAGCTACAATGGAATTTTTGGAAAGGCCTGATGGCTATCCTGGTCTACAAAAAGTGTATAATTTTAAGTTTAAACACACAAAATCCATGGATATGGGTATAAGATATACAGCGATAGATAATAATGAAGTTCAGGTTATTGATGCTTTTGCTACTGATGGATTGCTAGTATCTCATAAACTAAAAATACTTGAAGACGATAAACACTTTTTCCCACCTTATTATGCTGCACCAATTATTAGGCAAGATGTGCTAGACAAACACCCTGAATTAAAAGATGTTCTCAACAAATTGGCAAATCAAATTTCTGATGAAGAAATGCAAAAACTTAATTACAAGGTCGATGGTGAAGGGCAAGATCCAGCAAAGGTAGCAAAAGAATTTTTAAAAGAAAAGGGATTAATTTAGCAGCAGAAATGCAAAGCTTCCTGAATTTGGTCAATCAGGAAGCTTTATTATTTTATTTTAAGAATTAAAAATAAATTTTCTTCACTTTATCAGTTCAATTTGATAAAATATGTACTATACATAAAAAAGGTATAAAGGGGGATGCATTGTGAGGAACATACGGATATACGACACCACATTAAGAGACGGAGTTCAAGGACAAGGTATATCTTTTACTGTAGAAGACAAATTAAAGATAGTTAAGGTTCTTGATGAGTTTGGTGTAGCCTATATTGAGGCAGGTAATCCTGGGTCTAATCCTAAAGATATTGAATTTTTTGAAAGAGTTAAAAGTATTAAATTAAAAAATGCTAAATTAATCGCTTTTGGCAGCACAAGAAGAGCAAATACAACTACCAAAGAGGATGCTAATGTGATTTCTCTTTTAAATGCTGACACAGAGGTAGTAACTATTTTTGGCAAGTCATGGGATTTTCAAGTTACAGAAATTTTGAAAACCACTTTAGAAGAAAACTTAAAAATGATTTATGATACAGTAAAGTTTTTTAAAGACAAAGGTAAGTCAGTTATATTTGATGCAGAGCATTTTTTTGATGGTTACAAACAAAATCCAGAGTATGCTTTAAAGACATTAGAAGTAGCATTAGAGGCGGGAGTAGACAGTGTTTGTTTGTGTGATACAAAAGGTGGAGCTTTTCCGATGGAAGTTTATGATATAACAAAAACTGTTGTAGATAAATTTAATACGGAAGTAGGAATACATTGTCACAATGATAACGGAATGGCTGTTGCAGATTCTATAATGGCAGTACAAGCAGGGGCAATACAGCTGCAGGGTACAATAAATGGCTATGGGGAAAGGTGTGGCAATGCTAATTTATGTACTTTGATACCTAATCTACAACTTCTGATGGGATATAAATGTGTACCTGATGAAAATTTAAAGCAATTGACTCATTTAGCCAGATTTGTAAGTGAAATTGCAAATGTCACTTACGATGAAAGGGCGCCTTATGTTGGGAAAAATGCTTTTTCCCACAAAGCGGGGATGCATGCTGATGCTGTAAATAAAAATACTTATTCTTATGAACTGATTGACCCTTCTTTAGTGGGAAATAGTAGGACCTTTTTGATTTCTGAAGTTGCTGGCAGAGGAGCAGTGCTAAATGCCATAAATGAAATAGATCCAACTATTACAAAGGATTCTCCTGAAACCAAGTTAATTTTAGATAAATTAAAAGAAATGGAGTATTTAGGGTATCAATATGAAAATGCAGGAGGCTCTTTAGAACTTTTGATAAGAAAGGTTCTTGGAAAATATAAACCAGCATTTAATTTAAAAGAGTTTAAAGTTATTGTAAATGAGCCTTCTGTAAATAGTGTTAATTCTTCAGCACTTATAAAAGTGGAAGTCGATAGTATAGAGGAGATAGCTGCAGCTGAGGGAGATGGGCCAGTACATGCTCTTGATAATGCTGTAAGAAGAGTACTGGAGAGATTTTACCCACAGATAAAAGAGATGAGGTTGACAGATTATAAAGTGAGGGTTTTGGATTCTAATTCTGCAACTGCTGCTAAAGTTAGAGTTATAATAGAGTCTACAGACGGAAAAGATTCCTGGAGCACAATTGGGGTTTCTACAGATATTATTGAGGCCAGTTGGAGAGCCCTTGTTGATTCAATAGAGTACAAACTTAACAAAGAAAGTTAATTCAAAAGCGGAGAAATTGACATGAATTGTCATTGATGTTAAAGTAAAAATGAACATGTCAATTTCTCTTTTTTTGAAAGGAGAAATTTGAATGATAATAAGTGCCAGCAGGAGAACGGATATACCAGCTTTTTATAGTGAGTGGTTTTTCAAAAGGATGGAGGAAGGTTATGTTTTAGTGAGAAACCCTTTTAATTTTCGTCAAGTAAGTAAAGTTTTTTTAAATAAAGAAACAGTAGATGGAATTATATTTTGGACAAAAAATCCAGAAAAAATGATACCGAAATTGCATTTGATAGAGGACTATGCTTATTATTTTTTATTTACTTTAAATCCCTATGATAAAAGAATAGAGAGGAATGTGCCAGAAAAATCACATATAATTGAAATTTTTAAAAAGCTGTCTAGCAAAATAGGGAAAGAGAGGGTAATTTGGCGTTATGACCCTATTATTTTAACTCCCGAATTTGATATAGAATACCATGTAAAAAGCTTTAAGGAAATAATGTCTGAACTTTATGGATATACATCAAAATGTATAATCAGTTTTGTGACTCTTTATCCTAAAGTTTACAAGACTTTAGAAAAAATAGGGGCTTATGAGATAAACAAGGAACAGAAGTTAGAAATTGCATATAGATTTTATGAAATAGCGAAAGAGCACTCAATTAAACTTGAGACTTGTGCAGAAGAATTGGATTTATCGCCCTATGGTATAGAGCATGCGAGATGTATAGATAAAACTTTAATAGAAGAGCTTTCAGGTAAAAAATTCAATATAGGAAAGGATAAGAATCAAAGGAAGCTTTGTGATTGTGATGAAAGTATAGATATTGGTGCCTATGATACTTGTCTACATGGCTGTATTTATTGCTATGCAAACAGCAATATAAGTTCTATAAAAAGAAATGTAAAGCAATATAATGTAAATTCTCCACTGTTGTGTAGCAAATTGACAGAAAAGGATACAGTAAAAGAGAGAAAAGTGGAATCTTGGGCTATTAGCCAAACTTCAATTTTTGATAAATGAAAAATCTGTGTATGTGGAAAAGTTTTCTTTGTTGTAGTATGATTGAATTATAAAATGTTTGTTGAGATATCAGTAAAGTCTTTAAAAAAGAATTATTAAAGGGATAGTTTTTGGCTATCCCTTATTTTTGTGCATAAAGCTCAATTATTTTTATTATAACTTCGACGGCTTTTTCGATTGCGTATGTTGGTATAAATTCATATTTACCATGAAAATTATGTCCACCTGTGAATAAATTAGGTGTTGGAAGTCCCATGTAGCTTAATCTTGCTCCATCAGTGCCCCCTCTTATAGGCACTATTTTAGGTTCGACTCCTACTAATTTCATTGCCTCTAATGCTGTATCAATTATGTGCATATGCTTTTCAATTATTTCTCTCATATTGTAATACTGGTCTTTAAGTTCAAGCTCTATTGTGCCTTCACCGTATTTTTTATTTAATGTTTCTACAATGCTTTTTAGGTATTCTTTTTTATCTAAAAAAGTTTGCTTATTAAAATCTCTGATAATATAATACATTTTAGTTTGTTCTACATTGCCTTCAAAATTGTTTAAATGATAAAATCCTTCATATCCTTCAGTATTGGCAGGAGTTTCATGCTCAGGTAACATATTTTGGAGTTCTATTCCAATCAAAATGGAGTTTTTCATCTTGCCTTTTGCTGTTCCAGGATGCACATTTCTGCCATTAATTTTGATTTTAGCACTGGCAGCATTGAAATTTTCGTATTCTATTTCTCCAATTCCACCGCCATCTACAGTATAAGCAAAATCACAATTAAATTTTTTTACATCAAATTTGTCTACACCCCTACCAATTTCTTCATCAGGTGTGAAGGCTACTTTTATATTGCCATGCTTTATT
>Ga0224486_100287_pt1 | contig 19842 bp, 19 predicted proteins | sample TexhydDE_CT_test_FD_172013 | JGI IMG/M metagenome (GOLD analysis project Ga0224486, IMG submission 172013) | Fracking water microbial communities from deep shales in Oklahoma, United States - hydraulically fractured wells DE_CT_test ... | reverse complement strand
GCGCTTGCCCTTTTTATTTTTCATTTTTTTGTGATATAATCAATGATAAGCCACTGTTTTATCATATCTTCAAATTCTGCTAAAAAGAGGTGAAGAATAGAGTGGAAAATAAAGGTATAAGAAAAATTCTTCCTCATAGATATCCTTTTTTATTAGTGGATAGAATAATAGAAATTGAAGAAGGTAAAAAAGCTGTTGGAATAAAAAATGTGACCGCTAATGAACCTTTTTTTCAAGGGCATTTTCCAGACAATCCTATAATGCCAGGAGTTCTTATTGTTGAGGCATTGGCACAAGTAGCAGGTATTGCTGTTATGAATATAGAAGAATTCAAAGGTAAATTATGGCTTTTCACAGGGATTGATAAGTGCCGCTTCAAAAAAGTAGTAAGGCCGGGAGACCAACTTGTTTTAGAAGTTTTAATAGATTCTATAAAGATGGGGCTTGTTAAAGCTAAAGGTGTTGCAAAAGTTGGAGATGAAGTTGCAGCTACTGCAGAGCTTATGTTTATAATGACTGAAGAAGGATAGGAGGCTTAATATATGTCGACGGCTAAAAAAGCTGTAAAAGCAGCTAGCGTCATAATGATAATAACTTTATTAAGTAAAGTATCTGGATTTTTGAGAGAAATAACTTTTGCTGCTAAATTTGGTACTTCTGTTTCCATGGATGCCTACAATATAGCAACTGTTATACCTATGACACTTTTTGTGGCGGTAACTGCCGCAATAGCTACCACTGTTGTGCCAATATTTACCGAATACTTTCAAAAAGAAGGAAAGCAAAAGGCATTTGATTTTATAAATAACCTTTTAGGTGTTGTATTGGTTGCAACAGTAATTTTAACTTTCTTGGGTTTTACATTCGCACCTTATCTTGTAAAATTTGTGGCGCCAGCTTTTACTGGAGAAAAATTTGAGTTGACAGTAAAGATTACGACTATATTATTGCCTACAATGGTGTTGATAGCTGCATCTAATATTTTTACTGGTGCTCTTCAGGCGATGGAACATTTCACTGTTCCTGCCATGATTGGTATACCTTACAATATTATTGTAATAACAGTAGCAATTTTATATGGGGGCAAATTTGGAATTACTGCAGTAGCTTATTCTACAATTATCGCCACTTTTATACAAACATTAGTTCATTTGCCTGTTTTATATAAATTAGGTTACAGATTCGAGTTGAGAGTGAATTTTAAAGATGAAGGAGTAAAAAGAGTCATTTTATTAGCAATGCCTGTGCTTGTGGGGACAGGGGTGCAGACTATAAATGTTTATGTGGATAGAGTGATAGCTTCTTTTTTGCCTGACGGAAGTATTGCGGCATTGAGTTATGCCAATAGGCTTAAGACGTTTGCATTAGGTGTTTTTTCAACATCAATTGCAACTGCTATATATCCTGTTTTATCGCAACATTCAGTAGCAGACGACAAAGAAGGTTTTCTAAAAAGTTTAAATTTTGTAGTAAGTGGTATTTTATATGTATTAATACCTGTATCAGTTGGTGCAATGGTACTCCGAGTGCCTATAATAAAAGTATTATTTGAAAGAGGAGCTTTTGATGAGAAGTCCACATATCTTACCTCAATCGCCCTTTTTTATTATGCCATAGGAATGACTGCGTATGGCCTTAGAGATGTCTTAAGTAGAAGTTTTTACTCTATGAAAGACACAAAAACTCCCATGATAAATGGTGCCATAGCTGTATTACTAAATATTGCACTTAACTTAATTTTGGTAAGATATTTAAAATTAGGTGGACTTGCTCTTTCTACTTCTATTGCAGCCATATTTGCTACTTTTCTTTTATTTACTTCTTTAAAAAGAAAACTTGGTAAAATAGGCGGGAAATACATGTTTATGAGTTTTATAAGGGCAATGTTTGCATCAGTTGTAATGGGGGTTGTAGTGCATTTTGTGTATAATAATATGATTATTAAGATGCCGTCAGATAAAAGAATTTATGAGGTTATAGTCTTGTTTATGACCATATTAATTGGAACTATAATTTACTCTGCCATTGTATTAATCACTGACAAATCTGCCCTCTCTTATTTTAAAAGGGGCATAAGATTTGTAAATTCTAAACTTGTAAGAAATTAATTTTGTAAATGAGGTGGTATTATGAAATCAAAAGTATATTTTTACAATCTGAGGGCAAACAAAGCTAGCAGTAGTTTGGCTTCCAAAGTAGCGAGAATTTTTGATATAGCAGGTTTTAAAAACATTATTGATAAAAATGACTTGGTAGCTATAAAAATTCATTTTGGAGAAAAGGGAAACAACGCTTACATCAACCCTATATATGTAAGAAAAGTGGTTGATAAAATCAAGAGTTATGGGGGAAAGCCCTTTTTAACAGATACAAATACTCTTTACAAAGGTAGTCGTTCAAATGCAGTTGACCATTTGACAACAGCAATTGAAAATGGTTTTGCATATGCTGTTGTAAATGCACCAATAATAATTGCTGACGGCATTTTAAGTAAAGATTCTGTAGAAGTGAAAATTGACAAAAAACATTTTGATACTGTAAAAATTGCTTCAAATATTTTTTTTGCAAACTCAATGATTGTAATGTCACACTTTAAAGGTCATGAATTGGCTGGTTTTGGAGGAGCCATCAAAAACTTAGCTATGGGGTGTGCACCTGCAGCAGGAAAACAACAGCAGCATTCAACAGTGCAGCCTGTTGTAGGAAAGGGATGTACTGCCTGTCAAATGTGCATCAGGAATTGCCCCGTAAATGCGATATCTTTAGTCAATAGTTCTGCTTATATTGACCCTTCTATATGCATAGGGTGTGGAGAATGCGTGTCAATTTGCCAATATGGCGTCATAAAGCCTCAATGGGGAACTGATATGGATGCTTTTGTAGAGAGAATGACAGAATACGCATATGGCGCTTATTCTACAAAAAAAGGCAAAATTGCGTTTATAAACTTTGTCATGAATGTTACACCACTTTGCGATTGTACGCCTTGGAGTGATGCGCCGATTGTTCCTGATATAGGAATATTGGCTTCCTTTGATCCTGTTGCCATAGACCAGGCAAGCTATGACCTTGTAAATCAGCAATTTGGCCACAAAAGCACAGCTTTAGAAGAAGCGGGATACGGCATGAATCCTGGAGAAGACAAATTTAAAGCTTTGCATCCTGAAACAAAAGGAGAACTACAATTAAAATATGGCGAAGAAATTGGCTTGGGTACAAGAGATTATGAACTTGTTGAACTAAAATAGCAGGTTAATCCTGCTATTTCAGACTGTAGACAAACTTTCGTAAAGGAGATATTTTGCATAAGGAGCGACTTGTTACAAAGCGGTAACAAAACTTAGTAAGACCGAGGGTGGAGGCAGGGCCGAAGCCATGGATGGCGAAGGCGGGCACCTGAGGCAAGGAGGCCGATTGTGCCCGGTACCCTGCCGGAACCCGAAGGTCGAGCTTTAGTTTTGTCGCTTTGGAACATCGGAGCGACGATGCAAAATATCTCCTTTGAATATTTTTTAACTTTGTCAACAAACTAAAATAGCAGGTTAATCCTGCTATTTTTTAATAATTTTTAGTGACTTATGAGAACGTTTATAGTATTATATAATAAAAGATGGGTGGGGAGGGGGGTTTATGGAAAAATATTTTGTTCTTGCTTCTATTATAGCAGTAATTACCTTTGTGCTATTTTTAATAGCCTCGGTCCTTTTTGTGCAATGGACAAATAAACTTTTCGGAATTGAAGAAAATAAAAAAGAAAAAGAGAAAAGGAAAGATGAGTTACACAGTTGATAAAGGAGCTGATACTTTGGAAATAGGTTTTAAAAGGAATGAGGTAAAAGGAGTAGTTTTTTACACAATACCATCTTTTGAAAGGACGGGGCTTGTCAAACACCTTTTTACTACTCGGATTGGCGGTGTAAGTAAAGGCAAATACGCTTCTTTAAATCTAAGCTTAAAAAGATATGACACTAAAGAGGAAGTCTATGAAAATTTTAAAATAATATGCGATATTGGCGGTTTTTCCTACGAAGATATGGTTTTTTCAGACCAGGTTCATGGTGATGTTATAAGAAAAGTGACTCTAAAGGATAAAGGAAAAAACTTTGGAGGAAGCGATATTTCTGGCGTAGATGCCCTTATGACTAATGAAAGAGGTATTCTGCTTGTTACATTTTATGCCGACTGTGTGCCTTTGTTTTTCTTAGACCCTGTCAAAAAAGTTATTGCCCTTGCACACGCAGGATGGAGAGGCACAGTGGCCTACATTGGGCCTAAAACAGTTAATGCCATGAAAGAAGAATACGGCTCAAATCCAAAAGATATACTTGTAGGGATAGGCCCTTCTATATACAAATGTTGCTATGAAATAGGTGATGATGTTGCGAATAAAATTAAAGGTGTTATTGATGAGTGGGAAAAAGTTCTTGTGAAAAAGGCGGAGGGCAAATGGATGCTGGATTTACAGCTTACCAACTACATTGAACTTATAAATACTGGCATACCGGATGAAAACATTACAGTAAGCCAAATGTGCACCCATTGCAATAGTGAATTTTATTCCTATAGAAGAGACAAAGGCATGACAGGCAGTATGGCAGCTTTTATGGAACTTAAGTAGTTTTTCTTTTATGATATTTGTTCTAATATATAAGTTAAAGAAATGGTTATTTATGTTTTTTGCATATTGACTATTTCTATATTGGATAATATAATTAAATTGAATAATATGATAATATAGTAAATAAAAATAGTGAAAGAGGTGGTAAGAATGAGAGTAAATGCTACAGAATTCAAAACAAGAGTTGGTAAATATTTAGAATTAGTTGATAAAGAAGAAATTATTATAACGAAAAATGGACGTGAAGTTGCAAAACTTATTCCAGCAAAAAAAGAAGGTACTCCAAATGCAGATTTTTTGTATGGAATTTTATCTGACTATCCTAACAAAAATATATCTGCTGAGCAAATACGGGAAGAAAGAATAAGAAATAAATACAATTAAAGGGGGAAGATTACCCGTTAAATAACAATATGGGTATAATAGGTTAAATGATGAAAGTGTTAATTGATACTAACGTTATTCTTGATGTTTTATTAAAAAGAACTCCCTTTGACGTAGATGCTTATAACATATTAAAATTAGCGGAAGAAAAAAAGATAAATGCTTATTTAGCTGCTTTTTCAATTACGGATATATATTATTTCATAAATAAAAACCTTTCTCACAATGAAAGCATAAAAGCATTAGAAGCTTTGTTAAGTATAGTAGAAGTAGTAAGTATAACAAAACATGATATAAAGAAAGCAATGAATTTTAAGGAGTTTAGAGATTTAGAAGATGCTTTACAAATGCAATGTTTGAAAAAGTTAAAGGGTGATTTGATTATTACAAGAGATGAGGAATTCCAAAAAATAACTAATAAAGCAATATCACCAAAAGATTTTTTATCCAATGAGAGCTTAAATTAAAAACTAATACAAATACTACCATACTTTTTATGCCATAAGACCTATTAAGGTCTTTTTTGTTTTATCTAAAAATGTTTGTTCACAACTTATGCAATTTACTAAATATTCTGCTACAATTCATGCCATATTTATGGTATATTTTTTGCATAATATACATTGAAGGGAGGCTTGTCACTATGATTGAAAGGATTTTTGAAATTATACAAAAAGAGGATAAAAAGAATCCTTTAACAGATGACCAAATAGCCGCAATTCTCAATATTAAAAGAGAAGATGTGACACAATTTAGACTGAAAAATAATATTCCTGACTCAAGAGAAAGAAGAAAACCTTACCTTTTAGAAGATGCAAAAAAAATAATTTCAAAGGACCCAAATATTTCAGATAGAAATTTGACAAAACAATTAAATAATTTAGGATATAATATTTCTCGTTTTGTAGCTACACAAATAAAAAAGGAAATTTTAAAAGATAAAATTGCAGATAATTTAGTGCAACAAAGTACTATTAAAAACGATACTGTAAATTTTGAAACTCCTAAAACAGCTAAAAGCTTACTCTCATTTAAAGAGATTATTGGAAGTGAAGGAAGCCTTAAAGTGCAGATAAGCCTAGCAAAAGCTGCAGTACTTTATCCTCCCCATGGATTGCATACTTTAATAGTAGGACCATCAGGATCTGGAAAAAGCCAGTTAGCTGAAGCAATGTGCAACTATGCAATAGAGTCTGGAAGATTTAATGAAAATGCGCCTTTTGTAGTTTTTAACTGTGCTGATTATGCGGATAATCCACAACTACTCATGGCGCAACTTTTTGGTTATGTAAAAGGCGCTTTCACAGGGGCTGATACTGCAAAAGCGGGATTGGTAGAAAAAGCTGATGGTGGAATACTCTTTTTAGATGAAGTTCATAGGCTTCCCAGTGAAGGGCAGGAAATACTCTTTTCTATTCTTGACAAAGGAAAATTTAGAAGATTAGGAGAAACAGAAAGTACTCGTGAGGCTCAAATCATGTTAATTGCTGCAACCACAGAAAACCCTGAATCTTCTTTATTGCTTACTTTTAGAAGAAGAATTCCTGTCTTAATAGAACTGCCTTCTTTAGCGGACAGGCCTCCAGAAGAGAGGTATGAAATCATATATACCTTTTTTTCAAAAGAATCTTTTAGGATTAATAAGCCAATTCTCATAAAGAAAGATGCAGTAAGAGCGCTTATGCTATATGAATGCCCAGGCAATATTGGCCAATTGAGAAGTGATATACAGGTTGCTTGTGCTAGAGCCTTTTTGAACTCTATGGGAAGCAAAGACTCTTTTGTGACAATAAACCTTTCAGACTTACCCAACCATGTCAAGATGGGAATAATCAGAGTAAACAAGAGAAGCCCTGAAAGTGAAAAGTATTCAAATGGAGATGTTTTGGTATATCCTGATAAAGAAAATAAGTTGTATCCAAAAGAAGACAGATACATGCTTCCGGATGAAATATATCAATTTATAGAAGAAAGGTTTATTGATTTGAAAAATCAAGGTCTTAGCAAAGAAGAAATAGATAAAATTGTGGGGAAAGAAATAGAAGAGGAGTTAAAAAGGTTTGCTATAAATGTCAAATCAAACGTCGCAATTTCAAAAAAGGATTTAAAAGGGATAGTAGGAGAAAAAATTGTGGAGGCGGCTGAAAAAGCTTATGAAATTGCTAAAAAAAGCTTTAGTAGGTTAGAGGAAAATTTATTTTATTCACTTGCTATACATTTAAGCGCAACTTATGAAAGAATATTAAGCGGCAAGCCTATAATCAACCCACAATTGGAAAATATTATAATAGAATATCCAGCGGAGTATTCTACCGCTAAAATAATGGCAAAACAAATAGAGAGAGAATTAGGCATTGAGTTGCCAGAGGAAGAAATAGGCTTTATTGCCATGTATTTGAGGACGTTTTCAGGCGAAAAAGAAATAGTAAAGGGCAGAGTGGGCGTAGTTGTGCTTACGCACGGCCATGTTGCAAGTGGCATGGCAGAGGTGGCAAATAAACTCTTAGGGGTAAATCATGCAGTCGGTATAGATATGGCTCTTGATGAAAGCCCAGAATCTGTTCTTGAGAGGACAATTGAAGTAGTGAAAAGAATAGACGAAGGCAAAGGCTGCATTATTTTGGTTGACATGGGTTCATTAATTACCTTTGGTGAAATTATAACCAAAAGGACAGGGATACCTACAAGAGTGGTAGGAAGAGTAGATACGGTTATGGTGTTGGAAGCTGTCAGAAGAGCTATTATACCGGATACTAATTTAGATGAAATAGCAGATGCGTTAGACGTAGATAAAACATATATAGGAAGAGTTGAAGGTATAAAGAGTAAAGATAAGCTTCCAAAAGCAATTGTAACTGTATGTATTACAGGAGAGGGAACAGCGTTAAAAATAAAGAAATATATTGAAGATGTCTTACCACAACTAAAAGATGATTACAAAATAATACCTGTTGGAATGCTCAGGCAGGAAGATATTGAAAAAGAAATTTCAAAAATAAGAGAAGAAAATGAAGTGGTAGCTTTTGTTGGTACAATAAATCCCGGCATAAAAAGTATACCTTTTATATCTGTTGAAGATATTTTACATGGCACAGGGATTGAAAAGCTTAAAAAAATCCTCAATTTAAAGGTTGAAAATCCATTGAAAGAAATCATTGATGAAAACCTTATCTTATGTGATGTGGATATTTCTATGAAAAGTGATGTCATAGATAAATTAGTAGAATTGCTTCAAGATAAAGGTTATGTAGATGATAAGTTTTTGCTAAGTGTATACAAAAGAGAATCAATGGGAGCCACCTGGATGAAAGGCGGTATAGCTATACCACATGGATACACGAAAAACGTTACGAAATCTGCCATAGCAATTGCAAAATTAAAAAAACCTATTTTTTGGGAAGGAGAGCTTAAAGCGGATTTAGTTTTTATGATAGCGTTAAAAGAAGATTCGAAGGATTATATGCTTGATTTATATAAAGTAATGACAGACGAAAAGATTGTAAATGCTTTGAAGGGAGCTAAAAGTCCGGTTCAAATAAAAGAAATAATATTAAAAAATACACTACCGGCCAATTAATTGGCACGATATTTGCACTATATAGAAGGGCAGTAGATGAGGAGGTAATTGTTGATGAGAATATCAGAGTATTTCAATAAAGAATTAATTGTTACAAATTTAGATGTTAAAAGTAAAGAAGAAATATTTAAAGTACTATTTAAAAAACTATATGATAACGGTTTTGTAAAAGAGAGTTTTTTAGATGCAATTATTAAACGTGAAAAAACTTTTCCAACAGGTTTGCAATTAAATACGTATAATGTTGCAATTCCTCATACAGATCCAGAACATGTAATAAAACCTGCAATAGCTATTGCAACATTGTCAAAACCTGTTATATTTAAAAACATGGCAAATCCGTTGGAAGAAGTAAATGTTAGCATTGTATTTATGATGGCACTAAATGAAGCACATAGCCAGGTGGAGATGCTTCAACAAATGGTTCAATTAATACAGAATGACACATTACTTGAGAAAATAATTGAAGCAAATGGAGGTGATAAAATCATTGATATAATAAAAAATGCTTCATTTACATTGAATTAAATTTTAGTAAATGAAGCAAAATAGTAAGCTTTATAAATTTAGGCTTAGAGGTGTAATGTCAACTAGTAATTATTGGAATCTTGAAAATTAAAGAGTTGATTACTACACTTAGCTAAAGAGGCGTCTTCAGCACTAAAGCTGCCAGATTGATAATTTATTTCACACAAGGCAAGCAAATTCTTGGCGAATGCGTTAAGATGTTTTGGGATTTCTTTATCCGACTTTTTAAACTGGAAACTAAAGAAATTATAATATTTTCAATAGCCGTGATCAAAGTCATACTAACAGTATCGTATCAAACCTGATACACGAAGCATTAGTAGCTTTAGGATAAAAAATTACCTCAAAGGGATAATGGAATCAGCACCTGAAGTATTATGAGAAAGTGAAGAAAAAAGCTAAGATTGTTGACTGTAGCTAGGGTGTTCCTGAAACATAACTTTAGAGATAGGAGGGAGATAAAATATGATGACAGGAAAGAATTACAAGAATGTGCGTGTACTTGTTGTGTGCGCAGATGGTGTTGCTACTTCTACAATTGCGCTGGTATCTTTAAGAGAAGCTTTGGAGGAAAAAGGTATTCACGCAGAATTTGTACAAGGAAGAGTAGTAGATGTTGATAATATGGTAAAAAATGGAGATTTTGACTTTGTGATTTCTACTGCTGGAACAGATTTAGATGTAAATATTCCTGTTATTAGTGGAGTTCCGTTCTTAACTGGCATAGGAAAAGACCAAGTTTTTACTCAAATTCAAGATATTATTAACAATAAAGAAAGAGGGGGTAAGTAAAAATGTTTACGATGATTGTGAAAACCTTTGGGGCTGCTGTTCTACTTCCTATTGTAATACTAATTTTTGAATTAATTCTTGGAGTAAAGTTTTCTAAAGCTCTCAGATCAGCACTTTACATAGGTGTAGGTCTTAATGGTTTAGTATCAGTCTTAAATCCGTATTTCATGGGATTAATTGGGAAAGCAGTTTCGGATATGATAACTACGGGAGGAGTGCATTTACCATATGTTGATACTGGTTGGGCTCTTTTAGCAGTAGTGGGTTATTCAACACAAATTGGGGCACTGATTATTCCTATTGGTATAATTGTTAACATTATAATGCTTTTATTACACTGGACAGATACTTTAGACTTGGACGTATGGAATTTCTGGCATTGGGCTTTTATAGGCAGCATGGTTTATTATGCGACTAATAATCTGGTATATGGGTTATTAACTGCGGTAGCAGTTGAAATGTTCCTTCTTATACTTGCCGATATAACTGCTCCTACCATGCAAACATTCTTTAATTTACCAGGGCTTGCTTTTCCGCATGCAAGTGGTCAAGGAGGAACATTAATAGCTGTTCCTTTGAAATGGTTCTTTGATAAAATTGGATTAACCAAGATACAAATTAGTTCACGAACTATAAGAGAAAAATTTGGTATTTTAGGAGATTCTGTTGTTGTGGGCTTTATAATAGCTACAATTATAGGGTTTATTGCATGGAGAAATAAATTAGGTGATATGCAAACTTGGTCTGGGATATTGGCATTAGGCATAGGAACAGGTGCTTTTATCTACTTATATCCCAAAGCAACCGGAGCTCTCTTGGAAGGATTTGTACCTCTTAATGAGAGAGTAAGAGAGGTACTTTCTAAGAGAGGCGTTAATAGAAAATTAAATTTTGGGATGGATTCAGCTCTTACTATTGGACATCCGGATGTTCTTACTACAGGGCTTCTGACTATGTTGACTACTGTACCTCTTATATTTTTGCTACCAGGTAATAAATTTATCATGTTAGCAGATTTAGGAGTAACACCCTTTTTCTTAGCTTCAGCTGTAACAGCAATAATGGGAGGAAATATTATTGCTTCTTATATCACTACAGTTATTGCTGTAATTATAACATTATACTTTGCCAGTGCAGCATCTCCACTTTTTGCCCATATAGTAACTTTGATAGGAACCCAGTTACCTGATACTGGTAAAGCCATTGTTGGCGCTGATATGAGACCTTTACATGGATTGTTTTGGTTACTGGGGCAATCACCTATAGGACTTGTTGTAGCATTTATAGGTATTTTTGCGATGCTATTTTTCTTTAAGAGAAGTCCTGAAGTATGGTATAAAGCATTTGGTTATAAAGGCAACGAAAGCAAAGCAAAAATTTAAACATATTATAATAAAATGCAATTAGTTGTACCAAACAAGAATAGTTGATAGTTTATTCTTGTTTGGTACTATAATTTGTTGATGTGAATCATAATAATGAATATAGGCAGATCTGTTTGTGAGACGAGGGAGGAATATTTAAATGAAAAAATGGAAAGTTGTTAGTACAGCAGTTACATTTGGAAAAATTAATAAAGAACCAGTAAAACGTCTCGAAGAATTTGGTTGTGAAGTTGTACTTAATCCTTTTGGAAGACCTTTTACAAATGAAGAAATAATAAGATATGCTTCTGATGCGGATGCATTGATAGTAGGAAATGATAAAGTTCCAGGGGATGTTATCAAAAAATGTAAGAAACTCAAGATTATTGCAAAACATGGAGTAGGAGTAGATAGCATCGACGTTAAAACTGCGAATCAATTGGGCATTATTGTTACTAATGCTCCTGGCACTAATAGCGAAGAAGTTGCTGATTTAGCTTTTGGATTACTTCATATGCTTGCTCGTGGGCTTTATCAAGCAAATACTGATACAAAAAATGGTAAGTGGATTAAGCCAGTTGGTATAAGTTTAAGTAAAAAAACTATTGGAATTATCGGAGTTGGTGCAATAGGTACTGCAGTGGCAAAACGAGCTACTGGATATGATATGAATATTTTAGGATATGATATCAAGAAAAATCCATTAGCCTTGGAGCTAGGAGTAAAGTATGTGGGGCTAGATGAACTTTTATCAGAAGCAGATTTTATAAGTTTGCATTTACCATTAACCAACGATACATTAAATATTCTTAATGCAGATAAATTTAAATTAATAAAAAAAGGTGCTATTATGATTAATACTGCTAGGAGTCAACTTATTGATAATGAAGCTCTTTACAACTCTTTGATAGATGGAACTTTAAAGGGGTATGCTACTGATGTATATGATTTTGAACCTCCAATGCATTTGCCTCTTTTTGATTTACCTAATGTTATATTAACACCTCATATTGGTGGAACAACTGTTGAATCAAATAAACGAATGGGTAATACTGCTGTTGATAATGTAATTGCAGTTTTAAAAGGCGAAACTCCTCCTAATATTGTTTTGGTTGATTAGAGCTAAGCTAAAGTAAATGAGGGGAGATATTAAATGCCTAGTATAAAAAAAGCAATTCTTTTAAATAAAGCGGATAGTGTTGCAACGGCATTGTCACAGATTCAAAAGGGTGATGTTGTAGATATTATCTATAATAATGAAACAGTTAATAGACTCATTGCATTAGATGATATAGAAATATACCACAAAATCGCAGTAGTACCTATTCAATCCGGAAATAACGTTTATAAATATGGGGAGGTTATAGGTAAAGCTATTAAATCTATAGAAATTGGCCAGTGTGTTCATATAGATAATATAGAGAGCGTGAGGGGTAAGAGATGAAAATTAAGGCATACAAAAGACCAGATGGTAAATATGGAATAAGAAATAAAGTTTTAATTTTACCTTCTGTAGGATGTGCAAATGAAACAGCGAGATTAATATCAGAACAAGTTCAAGGTACGACATATATAACTAATCCAAAGGGATGCGGGCAAATTGGAAGTAGCGTGGAACTTATGCACAGGACTTTAATAGGGTTGACTTTAAATCCTAACGTATATGGAACCATTATAGTTGGATTGGGATGTGAAACTATTCAAGCTTATGATTTATATGAAGAAGTTAAAAAAAGGAGTAATAAACCAGTAGAAGTCATAAGTATACAAAGAGAGGGAGGAACACTAAAAACCATACAGAAGGGAATTAAATTAGCACGAAAAATGGTAGAAGAGATGTCAAAAATAGAGCGTGAAGAAGTTGACATTTCTAATATAACATTAGCAACTAATTGTGGAGGTTCTGATGCTACTTCTGGAATAGCTGCTAATCCAACATTAGGATATTGCAGTGATATTTTAATAAAAGAAGGGGCTACAGTATTTTTGGGTGAGACTACAGAATTCATTGGAGCGGAACATATATTAGCCAGAAGAGCAAAAAATGAAAAAGTTAGGAATAACTTATTAACAATAGTTAAAAATTTAGAAAACGAGTTTATTAGATTAGGAATAGATGTTAGGGGCGCGAATCCTTCACCGGGAAATATTAAAGGAGGATTGAGTACTTTAGAAGAAAAATCATTAGGTTCGATTATGAAAGGTGGAACAAGTATTATTAATGAAGTTGTACGTTATGGAGAAATTCCGAAAGAAAAAGGTCTCATTATAATGGATACACCAGGTTATGATATTGAATCTGTTACGGGGATGGTAGCTGGAGGAGCGCAGATATGTGTATTTACCACAGGGAGAGGTACTCCTATTGGTAATCCTATTATACCTTTAATTAAAATAACGGGAAATAAACAAACGTATGAAAACATGTCGGATAATATTGATTTAGATGTTTCGGATATAATTGAAGGTAAAAAAGACATTAAAGAATGTGGTGAAATGCTTTTACAAGAGATAATAGATGTATGTAATGGTAAATTAACAAAAGCAGAGATATATGGATTTTCAGAAACGTGTATATATAGAAATCAAGAGATTTGGTGTTCGTGGTAAGGTAATAAAACATTCCTTAGATTATAAGAAGCTGAGAGTAAAAAAGGTTCAACACAAGTAAGACATTAAAATGAGGAGGGGAGAAATAAAGATGAAGATTACATCATTAAAGGTATATAAGGTAAAACCAAGATGGATATTTTTAAAGATAGATACAGATGAAGGGATTAGTGGATGGGGTGAATTGATTTCGGGTACTAAAACAGAAACAGTTGTTGCAGGCGCATATGAAATGGGAGAGTATCTTATTGATAAAGACCCGAGACAAATTGAGGATATGTGGCAAGTAATATATAGGTCCTTTTTTAGAGGCGGTCCTATAAATATGACAATTTTATCAGGCATAGAAATGGCATTATGGGACATAAAAGGCAAATATTATAATATGCCAGTATATGAATTTTTGGGCGGAAAAGCAAGAGACAAAATAATGGTTTACTCATGGATTGGTGGAGATAGACCCTCAGATGTAGTGGAAGCAGCTTTGGATAGGAAGAATAAAGGTTTCAAGGCAATAAAAATGAACGCCACAGAGGAACTTCATTATATTGATTCATATAAAAAAATTGAAGCTGTTATTGAAAGAGTGGCATCAATAAGAGATGCTGTTGGTTATGAAATGGAGATAGGGATAGATTTCCACGGACGTGTTCATAAGGCAATGGCTAAAGTTTTAGCTAAAGAATTGGAAAAATACAGGCCGATGTTTATAGAAGAACCTGTATTACCCGAAAACAATGAAGCACTGAAGGAAATAGCAAGTTATACATCCATACCTATTGCGACAGGTGAAAGATTATATACTAGGTGGGGATTCAAAGATGTATTAAAAAGCGGTGTTGTAGATATAATTCAACCCGATGTAGCATTAACAGGGGGTATTCTTGAAGCTAAAAAAATATCTGCTATGGCAGAAGCGTTTGATGTAGCTGTAGCTCCACATGCTCCGTATGGTCCAATTGCACTTGCTGCTACATTACAATTAGATATCTGTACACCTAATGTGTTTATACAAGAACAAAGCTTAGGCATACACTATAATCAAGGTTTTGATTTACTTGATTTTGTAAAGAATAAAGAAATCTTTGCGTATAAGGATGGCTTTGTCGATATTCCAACGGGCCCAGGACTTGGTATTGAAATCGATGAAGAATTAGTCAAAAAAGTTGATATGGAAGGATTACATTGGACTAACCCAAAGTGGAGGAATTACGATGGAACGGTAGCTGAGTGGTAATATTATTAAGCAGTAAATAACGCATATATCGGATAATTAAAAAGCAATTTAAACAGTAAATAACATTGGATTTTCAAGGGGTGATACAATGTCTAAGTATAAAGTTGTGATTACTGCTAGATCGTTTGGTGAGAGCAGTGATGAGCCGTTCAATATATTAAAAGGGAATGACTGTGAAGTGGTTAAGATTCCTGTTGATAGGCCTTTAAGTGCAGAAGAACTTATACCTTTAGTGAAAGATGCTGATGCACTGATAGTAGGTAACGATAAAGTAACTGAAGATGTAATTAATGCAGGCAAGAAGTTGAAGGTTATTTCTCGATACGGGGTTGGATATGATAATGTTGATTTGAATGCTGCAAAGAAAAAAGGAATTGTTGTAACAAATACTCCAAACGCTAATAATAACTCCGTGGCTGATTTGGTAATTGGGCTCATGCTCGTGCTTGCAAGGAATTTACTTGCTGTAGATAGAATTGTGAAATCTGGCGGATGGAAGAGAATAATGGGTACTGAAATCTACGGAAAGACTCTGGGCATAATTGGCTTAGGAAAGATAGGGAAAGGTGTTGCAAAGAGAGCTAAGGGTTTTGATATGAATGTACTTTGCTATGATGTTTATCCAGATCTAAAATTTTCAGAAGAATATGGAGTAACTTATTGCTCATTTGAGGAACTTTTGAAGCAGTCAGATATTGTAACTATCCATGTTCCATTGACACCGGAGACAAAAGGTCTTATTGGCGAAAGAGAACTTGGCATGATGAAACCAACTGCTTTCTTGATAAATACATCAAGAGGTGGTATTGTAGATGAACGCGCACTATACAATGCTTTAGCGAATAAGAAAATAGCAGGGGCTGCACTTGACGTTATGGAACAAGAGCCACCCATTAATAGCCCACTTCTTCAGCTTGACAATGTTGTAATAACATCCCATATTGGAGGATACACATGTGAGGCCATTACTAATATGGGAATTGTGGCTGCAAAAAATGTTGTACTAGTGTTAAATAAAAAGCAAGGCGCACACATAGTTAATGGCGAATAATTTTTAGGAGGGAATGATTATGAAAAGCTATGAGGTATTAAATAAGATTAAGGAAGTAGGAATTTGTGCAATTGTAAGGGGTACATCCGTTGATTCATTATATAGAATTGCAGATTCACTGATTGCAGGGGGAATAAAAGCTATTGAAGTTGCATTTAATACCCCTGGTGCTGCTAAGATGATAGAAAAACTTGTTGAAAAATATAGTGATCAGGTATTAGTAGGTGCAGGTACTGTCTTAGATGCTGAAACTGCGAGAATTGCTATACTGTCAGGAGCATCATTTATATTATCACCTTCTTTAAATCTAGAAATGATAAAAATATGCCAAAGGTACAATGTACTACCTGTTCCGGGCATTTCGACACCTACAGAAGCAGTAACAGCGTGGGAAAATGGAGCGCAGATTGTTAAAGTGTTTCCTGCTGGAGTCTTTGGGCCAAACTATATAAAACAGTTAAAAGGACCTTTATCGCAAATAGAAATGATGGCAGTTGGGGCAGTAAATCTTGACAATTTTAAAGATTTTATAAAAGCTGGAGCATGTTCTGTAGGAATAGGCAGTGAGCTTGTAAATAATAAACTTGTCGAAGAAGGAAAATTTGATGAAATAACGAGGAGAGCTGCAGCATTTGTAAATGGGTTCAAAGAAGTTAATTCTAAATAACCAAATTTGTTTTTCCTCCCTTGTTTCCTGTATAATTATTATACACATTAAAAACAAGGGAGGTATTTTATTGGCCAAAAATACATATACAATCGTCATTATTTACCTTTTGATGATGCTCATAGGAATAATAGAAAATGTCAAGGGACCCCTTATACTGAGCATTAAAACCTTTTATAGTGTCGACTATACGATGATGGGTTTGTTTTTATCTGTAGGAAGTTTAGGGTTTATTTTGTCAACTTTTTTTGGAGGCTTTTTAGCAGACAAAATAGGTAGAAAATTAGTTCTTTTAAGTGGTTTGCTGCTTATAATACTGGGTATAATTGGAATTTCAATGGCACCCAATTTTGTTTTATTCCTTCTTTTTGCTTTTATTATGAACATGGGGATGGGTTCTGTGGAAATAGGCATAAATGCCGTTGCTGCTGGGGTATTTATAATAAATCAGGCAATAATGATGAACTTGCTTCACTTTTTTTATGGAGTGGGAGCTATTATATCCCCTAATATGACTGTGAAGTTACTTCATTTTAACTTTACATGGCAGCTGGTGTATTTGAGTGTAGCGGCTTTAGCTTTTATACTTATGCTGGCTACTTTGGGTATTAAAATACAAGAGGGACAACGTATAATAAAAGAAAAAATAAATTATGGCGAAATATTGGGAAATAAAAGAATGTGGCTTTTTGCAATTATGTTAGGTTTTTATGTTGCTTCTGAACTTGGTGTAGGGAATTGGGCTGTTACATTTTTAAGGACATGGTACAAAATAGATAACACCATAAGCTCTCTATACCTCTCTATCTTTTTTGCTACTTTTACATTAGGGAGATTATTTGGTGGTTTTATTGTCGAAAAGGTTGGTTATCTTAAAAGCCTTTCAACTTTTTCCCTTTGTGCTGCAGTATTTATTGCAATAGGTATGTTGTCAAAAAGTTTAGCCTTTTTAATTTCTATTTCAGGCTTTTTTTATTCAATAATTTTTCCAACCGTTATTGCCACAATTATGAAAGAATTCAAAAAACACGTCAGTGCTATAATTGGTATTACTGTAACCATAGCCTCAACCATAAATATGTTTGCAAATTTTTTAATTGGCAAACTAAACGACCTCTTTGGCGTTTTTGTAGGTTTTTCTGTAATATTGTTATTTATGATTGTAGTAGTTTTTATGTCTTCGATTTTATCTCAAACAATTAAAAAAGAAGTTAGTGAGTAATTACCTCTAAAAATTTTCATTTTTATGTGATATACTTTTAATAAGATTAATTAGTGTGATAATTACAAAAGTTTTAAAGATCTTAAAGGGGAGACCTTTCTTGACAAACAAAGAGAGGGTTTTTAATTTAATAAAAGAGCTGTCAAAAGATATAAATATTAAAGAAAAGAAGGGATTGACTGCCCAAGAAATTGCAAAAAAATTGAATTTAAGAAGGAATGTGGCAAGCCATTTATTAAATGAACTTTATAAAGAGGGCAAAATAATAAAAATAAACACAAGGCCTGTCTATTTTTTAGACAAAGAAGTTTATGAAAAGAAGGCAAAAGAATTCAAAGAAACGGCTAAAACTTTGGATTCAACTGTAAAGGTTTCAAACGATGACCCTTTTACAAAGCTTATAGGATATAACGGCAGTCTTAAAACACAAGTGAAATTATGTAAATCAGCGGCTTCTTATCCTCCCAATGGACTACCTATTTTGCTAATTGGAAATACAGGAGTAGGTAAAAGCTATATTGCGCAGCTTATTTACGAATATGCTAAATCTATTGGTGCTATAGATGAAAATGCTCCCTATGTAATATTTAATTGTGCTGAATACGCCAATAATCCTGAACTACTTTCCGCAAACCTTTTTGGCTATGTAAAAGGAACATTTACAGGTGCTGATAAAGACAAACCCGGCCTTTTAGAAGAAGCGAATGGAGGATATTTGTTTTTGGATGAGGTTCACAGGCTTCCGCCAGAAGGGCAGGAAAAACTGTTTCTATTTTTGGACAAAGGCATATTTAGAAGGCTTGGTGAGACGGGCAATTGGAGGACAGCAAAAGTAAGGTTTATCTTTGCCACAACTGAAGACCCTGAGCAAACTCTTACAAAGACTTTTTTAAGAAGGATACCATTAGTTGTAAACATCCCCTCTCTCTATGATAGGCCTTTACATGAAAGGTTACAACTTATCTATAACTTTTACAAAAATGAGGCCAAAAATCTGGGAATGGATATTTTAATAAGCAAGCAAGTATTGAATGTTCTTCTTAAGACCAAAATATCCGGCAACATTGGCCAGCTTATGAATGTCATAAAATACAGCTGTGCTCAAGCCTATAACCATGTCATAAGAGAGAAGACAAATATATTGCGAATCCATCTATATGACCTGCCGAGAGAAATGCAGGCTGATTTAGATATAATAAAAAGTAATTTTCACTTTAACGGCATGTTAATTTCTCACAATAAGAAAGATGAAGATTTAACATGGGATAAAGGAGACGATAGAGAGGTTTATGAGGTAGTGAACAAGCTATTTGAACTATTTGAGAGATATAGCAGCAAAGAAATAAGTGAGGATACTTTTAAAAAAGACGCTTTAATTTATTTGAATGAATTTACAGATAAAATAATTTTTAAAAATGACAATACTTATATAGATTCGATAGTTTTCAATGCTATCAAAAGCGTAGTGGAGAATGTGTTAAATATAATACAAAATATGTATGGGATTAAATATTATGGTAATTCAGTTTTAGTATTGACGCATTTTATTAATTATTTATTAAGCGATGTAACTTACGAGAAGTATTCTGAGAATATAAAAATGGTATACAGAGTTTTGAAAAATGTTTTTCCCAAAGAGTTTATAATAGCTAATAAAATGGTAGAACTTATTGAAGTTAACCTGGACGTCAAGCTCAACCAAATTGCTGTAATTTATTTTACACTCTATATTAAAAGCTTGAATAAAAGTGACAATACAAATCTCATAAATTCCATAATAATAGCCCATGGT
>Ga0224486_100285_pt1 | contig 19868 bp, 20 predicted proteins | sample TexhydDE_CT_test_FD_172013 | JGI IMG/M metagenome (GOLD analysis project Ga0224486, IMG submission 172013) | Fracking water microbial communities from deep shales in Oklahoma, United States - hydraulically fractured wells DE_CT_test ... | reverse complement strand
GTGAGGACCAGGTCAGGAGTTGAATCTTCCTGTATAACCCTGATGTTGATTCTCTCATTTAAGGTATACTTTTCGCCAAGGTTGTCGTAATAAACAACCCTTAGATCCATTGTATATGTGTTATCTGGTGCATCCTTGTCAATCTCGATGTCAAAGGAGAACCTCTCGGTATCGCCTCCCCTGATGACGTCCTCCTCGTCATAACTCTTGCCATCCACAAGAACCATTCCTGAGGAATCAGAATAGAGGGTGGCTGTTACATCAACCGCTTCCTCATAGCTGTTGCTGTTTTTTATTCTGATATCAAGCTTCAGATTTTTTCCCGGTTCACCGGTGAAGGTATTGGAACTGACCATTATCAAGTCAGGTTTGTCAAAAAACTCTCCTCCTGTTGCAAAAGAATCAGCTGGAAGAATTGCAAATATCATAATGAATGCCAATAGGCTGCTTATTAACCGTTTCATCTATTCTGTTGCCTCCTTGTGGTTTTCTTGTATTTCAATTTTTTCTATGTTTCCATCCCTAAGATGCACAATCCTGTGAGCGTAGTCTGAGATTTCAGCATCATGTGTTACTATTACAAGGGTCTGGTTAAATTCCTTTGCCATCCCCGTGATCAGGTCCATAACCTCAAAGGTTGTCTTGGAATCCAGGTTGCCTGTAGGCTCATCCGCAAAGACTATCCGTGGGTTGCTGACAAAGGCACGTGCGATGCTGACCCTTTGCTGCTGACCTCCACTCATCTCTGAGGGCTTGTGGTGAAGTCTGTCTCCTAGTCCAACGTTCTTGAGCATTTTGGCAGCAGCCTTCTCCCTCAAGGCTCTGGGCACACCCTTGAAGGTTAGTACAAGGCTTACATTTTCCAGTGCGGTAAGGGTGGGGATAAGGTTGTAGGATTGGAATACGAAGCCTACGTTAAGCTGCCTGAACTTTGTGAGCTGCCTTTCATTCATCTTTTCAAGGTGATGACCGTTTATTATTATCTCACCCTTGGTGGGTTTTTCAAGCCCTGCCATCATGTTCAGCAGGGTACTCTTACCAGAGCCTGATGTTCCGATAAGGCAAATAAATTCTCTCTTGGCTATTGTAAGGCTGACATCGTCGAGAGCCTTAATCTTTTCATCACCCATCCGATATATTTTTCTAACATTGTTCAGTCTTATAAATTCATCCAGGGCAACACACCTCCTCTTTTGACAATTAAAGTCTATCACAATGGGGAGGAATAGTAGTTACAAAACGTTTAAAATGAAACGAAAAAAGATTGCAGGGAAATCCCTGCAATCTGTCAAAACTATCTGTTCAGTTTTTTCTCCACCCTTGGGGCGCGAATTCTGTGAGCCTGTGGCATGTCCGACCCAAGAAGTGGAAGGAGATAATATTTGAATGCCTCCGTTACGTGGTTCCCCGCTTCGTTTATATACTCATCGGGCATGGATTTGGTATACTTTGCCACATCCGACAGAGGTGACAGCTGGTAGTCAACTGAATATATTCCGGTCCTGTGTATTGTTACGGATCCGTCAACATTGTTCCAAAGGGCATACTGTGCGGCCTTCTCGCCCACATCCCTTGCCTCCTGCTGGTCGACATCAGATACACAGCCGATGAAGGACCTTTGGAGGTATCCGAAGGTATCGCTTCTCACCCTCTTGATTCCCAGTCTCTTCTTTATTGTGTCGGCCAGAAGGTCTCCCAGGGCTCCGGTTCCTGATAGCTGGATATTTCCGTGGCTGTCCCTTTCTACCTCCTCCTGGAGTGTTGCAATGATCGGGGTGCCGTCCTGGTCCACTATACCCTCGGATACAGCGATGATACATCTTCCATGCTTCTCATAGACCTCCTTAACGTCAGACAGGAATTTATCCACCATAAATGGTCTTTCAGGCAAATAGATAAGATGTGGTCCATCATCTGGATACTTTTGGGCCATTGATGCCGCTGCAGTCAGAAAGCCTGCATTTCTGCCCATTACAATTCCCACATAGATCCCACCAAGGGACTTCACATCCAGATTAATACCTATGAAGGCCTGTGCTACAAACTTTGCAGCAGAGCCATAGCCCGGGCAGTGGTCATTGACCAGAAGGTCGTTGTCTATTGTCTTCGGTATATGTATGGCCCTTAGCTCATACCCTGACTCCATTGCTTTTTGGTTTACTATTCTCACTGTGTCGGCAGAGTCATTTCCTCCTATGTAGAAGAAGAATCTAATGTTGTGTGCCTCCAAGACCTTGAATATCTTGTTGCAGTATTCATCATCAGGCTTGTCTCTGGTTGACAGCAAGGCTGATCCAGGTGTTCTGGCAATTCTTTCAAAGTTGTTGGTGGTTTCCTGTGTCAGGTCCAGAAACTCCTCATTTACTATCCCGGAGACTCCGTGTAGTGCTCCGTAAATCTTTTCCACCTGTGAAAATTTTCTCGCCTCAAGCACAACTCCAACAAGCGATTGGTTTATTACAGCGGTAGGTCCTCCGCCCTGTGCAACAAGTGCATTACCCTTTAGCTTCATAGTCAGCCCCCCTTATTTTCAAGAAAATACAATTCCACTCATAAGCAAACCTTTTACATGTTTATACCTCCATAATATCAGATTCAACCCTTTTCTTCAATAAGACAGGTCTTTATGTTGAAAAGGCTTTTTCGGTAGTTTAGTTCAATGGATTGTGTTATAATTGAGACAAACAATGATTAAGGGGGATTTTTCAATGGATAAGGTAATGATTAGGATGAGAATGAGCGCCCACGATGCACATTATGGTGGAAACCTTGTTGATGGAGCTAGAATGCTTGGCCTGTTTGGGGATGTTGCCACTGAACTGCTTATAAGACACGATGGGGACGAGGGACTTTTTGTTGCATATGACACGGTTGAGTTTACTGCACCAGTCTATGCAGGGGATTATATAGAGGCAGTTGGAGAAATCACAAAGGTTGGGAATACCTCAAGAAAGATGAAGTTTGAGGCCAGGAAGGTGATTGTTCCAAGACCTGACATCAACGAGTCAGCCTGTGATTTCCTTGAGGAGCCCATAGTTGTTGCAAGAGCTGAAGGAACCTGTGTGGTTCCAAAGGATAAGAAGAGGAAGTAGGAACAATGAACAACTAACAACTAACAATGAACAGTGAAAAATGAAAAGATAGTTGGTGAAAGTTAAAATCTAAGAGTTAAGATGTAAGAAAAATATCTCTTAACTCTTAACTATTAACTCTTATTATGCTAATGAGTGTAACTCAAATGAGAGATTGTTCACTATTCACTGGTCACTGTACACTGAAATTATGGGGGGTAGAATAATGGAAAAACTAATAATAACCGCTGCAATTTGTGGGGCGGAGGTAACCAAGGAACACAATCCGAATGTACCATATACAGTGGAGGAAATTGGCAGGGAAGCGGAATCCGCATACAAGGCCGGAGCCAGCATCATCCACCTGCACGTAAGGGAGGACGACGGAACCCCAACTCAAAGCAAGGAAAGGTTCAAGGCCTGCATGGATGAGGTCAGGAGAAGATGCCCAGATGTCATAATCCAGCCTTCAACTGGTGGAGCAGTTGGAATGACTGATGAGGAAAGACTTCAACCCACAGAGCTTTTCCCTGAAATGGCCACTCTAGACTGTGGTACCCTTAACTTCGGCGGGGATGAGATCTTCGTAAACACGGAAAACACAATCAAGAACTTCGGAAAGATTATGATTGATAGGGACATAAAGCCTGAGATAGAGGTATTTGACAAGGGCATGATCGACTATGCGATAAAGTTCCAGAAGCAGGGATTCATAAAGACTCCAATGCATTTTGACTTTGTACTTGGTGTCCAGATGACTGCCACAGCAAGAGACCTTGCCTTTATGGTTGACAGCATACCACAGGGATCAACCTGGACCGCGGCAGGAATAGGGAGAAACCAGTTTCCAATGGCTGCAATGGCAATTGCCATGGGCGGTAATGTAAGGGTTGGATTTGAGGACAATACCTACATTTCAAAGGGGGTCCTTGCAAAGTCCAACGGAGAAATGGTGGAAAAGGTGGTAAGGATAGCAAATGAGCTGGGAAGGGAAATTGCAACACCAGCTGAGGCAAGGGAGATTCTTGGCCTGAAGCCATTAAAGTAAAATACAATTTGAATGAGAGATAGATATCCCAAGGGGTATCTATTTTTCAGATGAGGAGAAAGGAAGTAGGCCAATGAGATTCGACCTAGAGAGATGCAGGTTAAATTCCCGGGACAAGATGGTCCATAGTGAGAAGGGTATGGTTGTAACGACAAATCCATATGCCTCACAGGCAGGCATCCAGGTGATGAAGGCCGGTGGAAACGCCTTTGATGGTGCTGTGGCGGCTGCTGCAGCCCTTGTTGTGGTTGAGCCGACAGGCTGCGGTCTGGGTTCGGATGCCTTTGCAATGCTTTATTCCAAGGGTAAGTTGATTGGTCTGAATGGTAGCGGATACTCCCCAAAAGGCCTAACAAGGGAATATTTGAAGGGGATAGGCCTTGAGGAAATCCCCAGATACGGACCCTTGCCAGTTATGGTTCCGGGGGTTGTAGCTTCCTGGAAGGCCATTGTGGATGGCTATGGTAGACTTTCATTGAAGGAGGTACTCCAACCTGCCATTGAACTTGCACAGGAGGGCCATCCCGTTCAGCCTGTGATATCAGGCAGCTGGGAGAAGGCCCTTCAGGTACAGGGAAAAATGGGTTCCGATGAATTTTTCCACCACTGGTATGATGCCTTCACCCTTGAGGGAAGGGCACCAGGTCCAGGGGAAATCTGGAAATGCGGGGACCTTGTAAAGACCTTAAGAACCATAGGGGATTCAGATGGAGAGGACTTCTATAGGGGAGAACTTGCCAGAAGGACAGTAGACTTCCTAAGATCTGCAGGGGGAGTCATGACCATGGAGGATATGGCGGAATATTCTCCCCAATGGGTTCAGCCCTTGAGTGTAGGCTACAGGGGCTATGACATATGGGAGATACCTCCAAACGGACAGGGGATAACTGCACTTCTTGCCTTGTCAATACTTGATAATACTCCCGAAACTTGCCAGAATACGGTTGAAACCATCCATAGGTCCATTGAGGCAATGAAGCTGGGGTTCCAGGATGGGATACCCCTGGTGGGGGATCCTGAATTTTACCAGGAGACCTGGAGGGTTCTGTTGAGTGGAGATTATGGGAAAGGAAGGGCTGCCCAAATTGAACCTTTTGCCAGGATGCCAGAATCCGGCATATCCTCAAAGGGAGGAACAGTCTACCTTGCTGCCGGGGATGGAGATGGCAATATGATCTCTCTCATCCAAAGCAACTACAGGGGCTTTGGTTCCGGACTCGTAGTTCCAGGAACAGGCATATCCCTCAACAACAGGGGCTTTGACTTTTCCTTGGAAGAGGGGAGTGCAAATTTTCTCCAAGGGAGGAAAAGGCCCTACAGTACAATAATTCCAGGCTTCATGACTAAGGATGGCAAGGATATCGGGGCCTTTGGACTAATGGGTGGCTACATGCAGCCCCAGGGACATATCCAGCTAATGGTCAATATGCTTGAAAGGGGAATGAATCCCCAGGAGGCCTTGGATGAACCACGCTGGCAGTGGACCGGAGGCAGGGATATTCTCGTTGAGGGTGATTTTCCAAGGGAAATCAGGGAAGCTCTGGAAGGAAAGGGGCATAGGATTATTGAAAGCCAGGATATTTCATCTTTTGGCAGAGGGCAGATAATCATAAGGGACGAAGAGGGAGTCTTGTGTGGGGCCATGGAAAATCGGGCGGATAGTCTGATTTCAACCTGGTAACCATATTGTAACTTCAAATTGTTACCGTAGTGTGATATAATACATATTGAACAATCTTCGAACAATCATTTCTCGAATCACTTACACAATAATATTCCCGAAATAATTACATGAGCATACTGACCAAACAAACCTTGTCCGGCAAGGTTTTGTATGCAGTTTAAATATATTACATAGGAACAGAACCATGATTAGGAAGCGAGGTGTGGCTTTGAACAAGGAAATACTTGAAGTAAAGAAACTATCTGAGCTGAAGGAAATAGCAAAGGCTTATGACATACCAGGCTACTACAGGATGAAAAAGGATGAGCTGGTCCATGCAATAACCAACCAGGAGCCCGAGGAGCCCCAGGATCTTGAGAAGGAGCTTGTGGCAGATGATATTGAGATCACTGACGACCTGTCTGACAATGCTTCTGAGGAAATGGACAACCTGGATGAGAAGGATATGGCAGAAGGCATCCTCGAGATGCACCAGGATGGCTACGGATTCCTCAGAAGGGACAACTATCTTTCAGGGGATGATGACATCTACATATCCCCATCCCAGATAAGGAGATTCAGGCTCCAGACAGGAGACAAGATAACAGGAATAACAAGACCGCCAAAATCAAATGAGAAATTCAACGCACTTCTATATATCAAGGCAGTCAATGATATGCCGCCTGCCACAGCAATAAACAGGCCTGACTTTGATAGTCTGACCCCAATCTACCCCATAGAGAGGATTAAGCTGGAAACCGATGGAAGGGAATACGCCACCAGGATGATAGACCTTGTAGCCCCCATAGGCAAGGGTCAGAGGGGCATGATAGTGGCACCACCAAAGGCTGGAAAGACTACGCTCTTGAAGATGATAGCAAATGGCATTGCCAAAAACCATCCTGAAGTGGAGATCATAATACTTCTAATAGACGAGAGGCCTGAAGAGGTTACTGACATGAAGAGGTCCGTAAAGGGGGATGTTGTGTATTCAACCTTTGACGAGCTGCCCAAGAACCATACGAAGGTGGCTGAGATTGTCCTGGAAAGGGCCAAGCGTCTTGTGGAGCACGGCAAGGACGTGGTAATACTTCTTGACAGCATAACAAGGCTGGCAAGGGCATACAACCTTTCAATCCCGGCAACGGGAAGGACCCTGTCGGGAGGACTTGATCCGGGAGCCCTTCACAAGCCCAAGAGGTTCTTTGGTGCAGCCAGAAAGATGGAGGAGGGCGGCAGTCTGACAATACTTGCCACAGCCCTTGTGGAGACAGGGAGCAGAATGGATGATGTTATATTCGAGGAATTCAAGGGTACAGGTAATATGGAGGTACATCTTGACAGAAAGCTTTCCGAGAAGAGAATCTTCCCTGCAATTGATATATACAAGTCTGGAACCAGGAGAGAAGACCTGATCATGAGCCAGAATGAGCTTGAGACTGTTTGGGCCCTGAGGAAGGCACTTGGAAACAGCAGCACCCAGGATGTTACCGAGGCCTTTATAGCAAATCTTGTACAAACCAGGAACAACAAGGAGTTCATTTATCAGATGAGAAACAAGATCTGGGTTTAGACAAAAAAATTGAAATGAAATAATCTTTGAAGTTGAAATTTATAAAATCATATGCTATAATTTAGTGGTTATATCGTAGAGTGGCTAAAATTATAGATACTCGAAATCGAAGTGAGGTGAAATGAGATGAAAAAAGATATCCATCCAGAATATAAAGAGGTGACAGTTACCTGTGCATGTGGAAACACATTCAAGACTGGCTCAACAAAAGACGAGCTTAGGGTAGAAATCTGTTCAGAGTGCCATCCATTCTTTACTGGTAAGCAAAAGTTTATGGAGCGTGGTGGACGTGTAGAGAAGTTCAAGAAGAAATATCAAATCGAGGATTAATTTCTTTACAACTGGGTTAGTTGCATGTGCACCTAACCTTTATTTTTTTGAGGAAGTGAACCTATGAATAAAAAAAGGAATGCCCCAATAAAAGCCAAGCACAAAACCTCAATAGGGGGCCAGGCAATAATTGAAGGGGTAATGATGAGAGGGCCGGAAAAAATTGCGATCGCAGTGAGAAAGCCCGACAAGGAAATAGAACTGAAGGTTAATCCCGTACAATCCATTGCCAAGAAATACAAGTTTCTGGGCCTGCCCTTTGTAAGGGGAATGGTGGGCCTTGTTGAAGCCCTGAAGATCGGTACGGGGGCGCTTCTGTATTCCGCCGAATTCTTCGAGGATGAACAGACCCTGGACAAGGACGGAAATCCCAAGAAGACAATAACCCAGAAACTCTTCAAGGAAAAAGCACAGGATGTCGAGATGGCCTTGGCTGTTGTACTTTCTGTCGCCATGACAGTTGGGATATTCATGGTGCTTCCAAACATCATAACCAACTTCTTGAAGGGAAATATCCAGAATACCGTAACCCTCAATCTTATTGAAGGTCTCATAAGGATGTCCATCTTCCTTCTCTATGTGGTTTGGGTATCCAAGCTTGAGGATGTGAAACGGGTTTTCCAATACCATGGAGCTGAGCACAAGAGCATCCACTGCTATGAGAACCAGATGGAACTGACTGTTGAGAATGTAAGGAAGTTTCCAATACTCCACGCGAGATGCGGGACAAGCTTCCTCTTTATGGTAATGGCGGTGAGCATTGTGGTCCTGTCCTTCTTTGGATGGCCTAATCCCGTCATGAGGATTCTTACAAGGATTCTTATGTTCCCGGTTATCGCAGGAATATCCTATGAGATAAACCGTTTTATTGGCAGAAGCGATTCAAGGCTTTGCTATGCCCTTAGCTATCCGGGACTTATGATCCAGAAGTACGCTACAGTGAAGGAGCCGGACGACTCTCAGATTGAGGTTGCAATCCAGTCCCTATTGGCTGTCATACCTGATGACAAGGAGGCGGACAGGTGGTAATAGACCAGCTTCTATCAGAAGGCATCAAGAGCCTTCAGGATAAAGAGTATACAAATCCACAGCTTGAGGTGAGACTTATTCTATCCAGACTAATGGATGTGGATAAGTCTTATCTGTATGCCTATGGAGACAAGGAAGTTTCCCATGACCTGGTCAGGAGGTTCAGGAACATGATCCAAAGAAGAACTGAGGGGTACCCTTTGCAGTATCTGCTGGGAACCCAGGAGTTCATGGGTATGGAACTGGAGGTTACTGAAGGGGTCCTTATTCCAAGAGGTGACACTGAGATACTGGTGGACCATCTGAGGAAGCATATAGAGGAGACCTTTGACGGTGGGGAGTTTACACTTCTGGACATTGGAATAGGCAGCGGAGCCATATCCCTTGCAATTGCAAAGCTATTCCCCAATGCCAGGGTATATGGAGTTGACTTTTATGAAAAGCCCATCCAGATTGCCAACAGAAACAAGGAGAGGCTGGGGCTTGAGAATGTGGAATACTATTTGGGAGACCTTTTCTCACCATTTTTGGGGGAGGAGTGGAGAGATTTTTTTAATATAATAGTATCCAACCCGCCATACATACCCGAGGCTGACAGGAAAGGACTTCAGGTTGAGGTGGGAAGATACGAGCCGGAAGCAGCACTGTTTGCAGGAGAGGATGGCCTTGACTTTTACAGGAGGATTACAGCACAGGCCAAGGGCTATCTCAAGGAGAAGGGACTTCTTGCCTTTGAGATCGGCCATGACCAGGGAAGGGAAGTTGCTGATATCCTAAGAAAGCAGGGCTTTAATCAGATTGAGATAATCGATGATTTTGAAAACAGGAACAGGGTTGTTACGGGAAGAGCATAAAGGGCGTGTTAAATTTAATGGTTCTACTGCAATTATTCATATCATTCATAAAGATAGGTGCATTCAGCTTTGGTGGCGGATACGCCATGCTGCCACTTATTGAGGAGGAGGTGGTGGAGGTCCATAGGTGGATAACAACAGCGGAATATGTTGATATTCTGGCTATAGCCGAGATGACTCCAGGACCCATAGCCATAAACTCTGCAACATTTCTGGGATACAAGGTAGCAGGTGTTTTGGGCTCGGCCGTTGCCACAGTGGGAGTCGTACTTCCATCCTTCATGGTCATGAGCCTTATATTCGTATTTGTGTTGAGGTTCAAGAAGTCCCCCTACGTAAACTGGATATTCAAGGGTATCAGACCTGTGGTTCTGGGACTTATTGCGGCAGCTGCAGTAAGTGTAGGTGGCAATACATTTGTGGACCTCAAGTCAGTCCTTATTGCAATCCTACTCTTTGTACTTGTTACATTCAGGGATCTGAACCCAATATTCGGAATAGTTCTTGCAGGTGCACTGGGAGTTATTTTCTTTTAGGAGGTGAAGGCATGTTTTTCAAACTTTTTACAACATTTTTCAAGATAGGTGCCTTCACATTCGGTGGGGGCTATGCAATGCTACCAATAATTCAGAAGGAGCTTGTGGACATAAGGAAGCTCATAAGCGAGGAGGAGTTTATGGATGCCATAGCTCTTGCCCAGGCATCACCTGGATCTGTAGCACTAAACACAAGCGTCTATGTAGGCTATAAAATAAAGGGGCTGAAGGGAGCCATTGCCTCAACCCTTGGTTCGGTGCTTCCATCATTCATTATCATATTACTCATTGCAATGTACTTTTTCAGGTTCAGGCACAACGAATTTGTAGACAGCATCTTTATGGGAATCAGACCTGCCATTGTCGCACTGATTCTTTCAGCGGCCTATCAGATGTGGAAAAATTCAAGGAAAACCTACATCAAGCTATTTTCATCCATTGCAACAGTTGGCCTTGTTGTATTCACGGGACTTAATCCAATTTGGATTGTCATAGCCGGGGCGGTGTCCTCAGTGATCTATCACAAGTACTACTGGCCTTTCCAGGAGGAAAGGGAGCGCTAGCTGTACTGGCTTGTAATATGGATAAATAAATTATATAATAATAGTGTGGATAAATATGTGAATGAATAAAATGAAGAGAGGTTTTTATTGTGTTTGACAAACTGAATTTTTTAGAGGATAAATACAAGGAATTGGTTCAAAAGACCATGGACCCTGACCTGATCAACAACGACAGGGAGGAATGGCAAAGGGTTATGAAGGAACAATCAGATATTGAACCTATCGTCAACAAGTATCGCGAGTACACAAAGACCAAGCAGGAGCTTGAGGATGCAAAGGAAATGCTCCATGAGAAGCTTGAGGATGAGATGAAAGAGATGGTCAAGGAAGAGGTTAAGGAGCTTGAGGAAAGCCTTGAAGCCATTAAGGAGGAGATCAGGGTTCTGCTTATACCAAAGGATCCAAATGACCATAAGAACGTAATCGTTGAAATCAGAGCTGGTGCCGGTGGTGACGAAGCGGCGCTTTTCGCAGGCGTTCTATTCAGGATGTACATGAGGTACGCTGAGAGAAACAACTGGAAGGTTGAAATCATGAACACAAACGAGATTGGCATCGGAGGCTACAAGGAAGTCATCTTTATGATAAAGGGTAAGGGAGCCTACTCAAGACTTAAGTACGAGTCAGGGGTACACAGGGTGCAAAGGGTTCCTGAAACCGAATCAAGTGGAAGGATCCACACATCAACCGTAACTGTCGCTGTGCTTCCAGAGGCTGAGGATATTGATATTGAAGTCAGTCAGGCAGACCTGAGGGTTGATGTTTTCCGTTCGTCAGGAAACGGTGGACAGTCTGTAAATACAACAGACTCCGCTGTAAGGATGACTCACATTCCAACTGGGATTGTGGTATCCTGCCAGGATGAGAAAAGCCAGCTGAAAAACAAGGACAAGGCCCTGAAGATACTAAAGTCAAAGCTTTATGAGCTTAAGCTAATGGAGCAGAACGAGGAGCTGGCCCAAATGAAGAAGGGTCAGGTTGGAACAGGAGACAGGTCTGAGCGTATCAGAACATACAACTTCCCTCAGGGAAGAGTCAGTGACCACAGGATAAACCTGACTCTGTATAAGCTGAACAATTTTGTGGATGGAGACCTGGACGAGATGATAGATGCACTGATAACATCAGACCAGGCGGAAAAAATGCAGGAAATCAGCTAAAGAGGGGAAACCCTCTTTTTTTTGAGTTTATGGAAACGAGGTTGAGACATGGATACAGAGCTTATAAGAATATATGACCTGGATAAGCAGGCTTATGATATGGACAGGGCGGCAGCCCTTATAAGGGCAGGGGAGGTTGTGGCCTTTCCAACGGAGACCGTATATGGATTGGGAGCTGACGGCCTTTCGGAGGCTGCGGTAAAAAAGATATTCAAGGCAAAGGGGAGACCGCAGGACAACCCATTGATTCTTCATGTGGACTCAGTCCAGATGCTGGAGAAGCTGGTTGTGGAAATACCTGAGGATGCATACAGGTGTATTGAAAGATTCTGGCCGGGACCCCTGACAATGCTTTTCAGGAAATCTAAGGTCGTACCGGAAATTATCACTGCTGGACTGGAGACGGTGGCAATCAGGATGCCCAGTCATCCGTTGGCGCTTGAACTGATAAGAAGGTCCGGCACACCAATAGCTGCCCCTTCAGCCAATACCTCGGGAAGGCCAAGTCCAACCAGGGCTTCACATGTGGTGGAGGATATGGAGGGTAAGATTGCAATGATCATCGACGGTGGAGAAACAGGCGTGGGTCTGGAATCAACGGTGCTTGACCTTACGGAAAGGGTCCCCATGATACTCAGACCAGGGGGCGTTACCCTTGAGGACATCTGCGACCTGCTGCCAGAGGTTGTGATGGATCCCGGACTGGGGGGCAGGCAGGACTTCACTCCCAAATCACCAGGTCAGAAGTACAGGCACTACGCTCCAAAGGCGGAGATGATACTTTTCTCAGGTGAGGGGGAAAAGATGGTCGCCGCCATTATTGAGAGAGCCAGGAAGGAAGAATCCATGGGAAAAAGGGTCGGTCTCTTGGTAACTGAAGAGAACAGGGATAGATATGGCGTGGGCAATGTTGTCGTAATGGGGTCCATAAAGGACAAGAGGACCATAGCCCATGGACTCTTCCATGCGATCAGAAGACTGGATGAGCTGGAGATCGACATCATTCTGTGTGAATCCTTGGAGGAGGACCAGATTGGAATGGCCATAATGAATCGACTGCTTAAGGCAGCTGGAGGAAATAGAGTCAATTTGTAGGAGGAGCCATGAAGATATTGTTTGTATGTACTGGAAATACCTGTAGGAGCCCAATGGCGGAGGCAATCCTCAGGGATGAGGCCAGGAAGAGGAACAAGAAGATTGAGGTGGCATCGGCTGGAATTTTTGCGATTGATGGGGACCGTGCAAGCAAGGGTGCCAGGATGTCCATGAAAAGCAGAGGTGGACTTACAGAGCACAGGTCCAGATTTCTGAATGACCAGATAATGGAATGGGCAGACCTGGTCCTTGTGATGACGGGATCCCACAAAAGGAATCTCATTACCAGGTATCCCCACCTGGAGGATAAGATATTCCTTCTATATGAATTTGCCACAGGCAGGGATATGGATGTGGAGGATCCCTTTGGAGGAGGCCTGGAGGTTTATGAGGCTGTAAGAAGACAGCTTGAAGGTGCAATAGAAAAACTTTTGGATAGAATAGACAAACAGGAGGTATAAGGATATGATTATTGGAATTGGAAGCGACCATGGAGGTTTTGAGCTCAAGGAGGAAATGAGGAAGTTTCTTGAAGAGAATGGCTACCAGGTGAAGGATTTTGGAACACACAGCAAGGAATCCGTTGACTATCCTGACTATGGAAGGATTGTCGGAGAAGCCGTTGTGGCAGGAGAGGTGGACAAGGGAGTCGTGATATGTGGAACCGGTATTGGAATATCCATATCTGCCAACAAGGTCAAGGGAGTAAGGGCGGCACTTTGTGGAGACGTCTATTCAGCCAGGATGAGCAGGGAACACAACGATGCCAATGTAATAGCCATGGGAGGAAGGGTCCTGGGAGTGGACCTGGCCAAGGAAATCCTTTCAACCTATTTAAAGAGTGAGTTCCAGGGCGGAAGACACGAAAGAAGAGTCAATAAAATTGCTGAAATAGAAAGTTGATTGTGGTATAATTATTAGGATGAAATTGAAGGGAGCGATGTTATGTCGAAAGTTGTGATAATGGATCACCCATTGATAAAGCACAAGCTGACAATGTTAAGGGACAAGAACACAGGGTCAAAGGAATTCAGGGAGCTGGTTACTGAAATTTCAACCCTTATGGCATACGAGGTTACCAGGGATTTTCCCCTGCAGGACATTGAGATAGAAACACCAATTACAAAGATGATGTCACCTGTCATATCAGGTAAGAAGGTAGGCCTTATACCAATACTAAGGGCAGGTCTGGGAATGGTTGATGGAATGCTTAGCCTTATTCCTGCAGCCAAGGTTGGACATGTGGGATTATACAGGGATCCAGAAACACTTCAGGCTGTTGAATACTACTGCAAGCTTCCACAGGATGTTGCTGAAAGGGACCTTATAGTCCTGGATCCAATGCTTGCCACCGGAGTATCTGCAATCTCTGCAATTCAGTTTTTAAGAAAAAGCGGAGCAAAAAGCATCAGACTGGCATGCCTAATAGCTGCACCTGAAGGAGTCAAGGCAGTTCAGGCAGCTGCACCGGATGTTGACATATATCTTGCATCACTTGATGAAAAATTGAATGACCATGCATATATAGTTCCTGGTCTTGGAGACGCAGGAGACAGGCTATTTGGAACCAAGTAGGTTTAAAGGGCAGTTTAGGCTGCCCTTTACTGATTTTTGAAGCTATTTTTGTAATGCAATTGTTACCCTTATTTGTTTGACTTCTATATAACAGTCAGATAGAATTTAGATAATACCAGATTAGGAGAATTACACCATGGAGACAATATGGATACCTTTTGTGGTCGCAGCTTTGATAGCCTTTGCGGCCACACCCTTTGTAATAAGAATAGCCCCCAAAATTGGAGCAATGGATATTCCCAAGGATGACAGAAGAGTACACAAGGACCCCATGCCATTGATTGGTGGGGTTGCAATGTACCTTGCAATTGCTGTGGGAATGCTTATATTTCTGCCCAAAACCAGGGATTTCATAACCATTTTCGCAGGAGCGACCATAATACTTATCTCAGGACTCAAGGATGATATAAAGGGAACCACGCCGAAGGAGAAGCTTTTCTACCAGCTTTTGGCGGCAGGCATAGTCATTTGGGGAGGAATTCAGGTTGATTTTGTGACAAACCCATTTGCCGATGGCAATCCAATCCTCTACTTAAGCTGGATTGGCATACCCATAACATTGTTTTGGATAGTTGGGATAACAAACACCCTTAACCTGATTGACGGATTGGATGGACTCGCCGGTGGAGTTGCGCTGATTTCAGCCCTATCCTTCACATTTGTTGCTCTGAAGCTACAGATGAATGAAATAGCCATACTGGCCGCACTTGTGTCAGGAGCATGTCTTGGCTTTCTGCCCTTCAACTTTAATCCTGCCAAGATATTCATGGGTGATACGGGAGCCCTTTTCCTGGGTTTTATGCTAGCAGTTATCTCCATAGAAGGTGTCATGAAGAGTGTTGCGACAATAGCGATGCTTGTTCCGGTCATCATACTTGGAGTCCCCATATTTGATACCACGTTTGCAATATTCAGGAGGCTCCTGAGTGGACAGTCAATCATGGCTGCCGATAAGAGCCATCTGCACCACAGACTTCTAGAAAGGGGCTTCTCGCAAAAGAAGACCGTGCTGATCCTTTATGGGATATCAGGGATATTCGGACTTTTTGCGGTTCTTGTCTCCAAGGCAAACAGCCGGCAGGCAGTGTACATGTCAGCGGTGATGTTTGTGGTCGCAGTAATTTTTGCCATTAAGCTTGGACTGTTTTCTTCCAAGGCAAAGTCAAAGGAGGATTTGGATAGATGAAGGTAATGACTGTATTTGGTACGAGACCTGAGGGTGTCAAGATGGCACCTGTTATAAAGGCACTGGAAAAGAGAGACGGGATTGACCAAGTGATTTGCATCACCGCCCAACACAGGGAGATGCTTGACCAGGTGATTGACCTGTTTGGGATAAAGCCACATTACGACCTGAACATATTCAAGCCGGGACAAACCCTGACCGACATCACGACAAATGCCCTAAAGGGTCTGGAGGATGTGATCAAGCAGGAGAAGCCGGATGTACTTCTTGTACAGGGGGATACCACAACTGTATTTGCAGGGGCACTGGCAGCTTTCTATCAGAAGGTTAGAATCGGGCATGTGGAGGCAGGGCTTAGAAGTGGAAACCTCTATTCACCATATCCTGAGGAGGCCAACAGAAAGCTTACAGGTGTCATGGCGGATTTTCATTTTGCACCCACTGAAAAAAACCGTGAGAATCTACTTAAGGAGGATTACCCTGCTGAAAAGATATTCATCACGGGAAATACTGTCATAGACGCATTGAAGTATGCGGTCAAGGATGAGTACAGGTTTGAGGATGAAAGACTCAACAGGATAGATTTTAAGGAGAAAAGGGTCATACTTATGACTAGCCACAGGAGAGAGAACCTTGGAGAACCAATGGAGAACATCTTTATGGCTGTAAGGGATGCAATTCAGGGGTTTGATGATGTCCATGTGGTATTTCCGGTTCACCTGAATCCCAAGGTAAGGGAAATAGCTGACAGGATACTTGGCAGCAACCCAAAGGTTTCCCTGACGGAACCCCTTGACTACGGACCCTTTACAAACCTCATGGCAAGGGTTTCCCTTGTTGTTACAGACTCCGGAGGTCTTCAGGAGGAGGCGCCGGCTCTGGGCAAGCCTGTTCTTGTGATCAGGGAGGAAACTGAAAGGCCTGAAGGTGTTGAAGCAGGAACGGCAAAGCTTGTTGGAACAAGCTACAGGGGAGTCCATGACAACCTATTGAGGCTGCTTGAGGACCAGGAAGAATACAACAGGATGGCCAAGGCAGTGAACCCATATGGAGATGGAACAGCTTCAGAGAAAATTGTGGACATACTGGAAATGAAAATGAACAATGAATAGTGAACAATCCTTTGCTGTCACCCTGACTGCAGTATAGGGGTCTGAAATATGAGTAAGAACCAATATCTAAGAAGTAATAACTAAGATGTTCTTATAGAATATTCATGGTCTGGGACTCTTGTGAAAGCTAGGGTTACAATATTCCTTTCGATGATTAAATAAGTGCCTGGACTGTTTTGTCATTTTATATTAACAATAGAGCAGACGCTGACAAATATGACTACCTTGATGAATAAAACACTCCAAAACATTGAAAATGGAGTGTTTTTTGATGCATTTTTGTAACATAAATGATATAATGTAGAAGTTACTGGAATTATGTAAATTCTGAAAACTTTAATGCGATAGCATAATTGATAGATATACACAGTTGATTCTCACATTTGTATAGGAGGAGATATTTTGGAAAAGATATTGGTAGAAAAGAGCCCACCCCTGAAGGGAACAGTCAGAATAAGCGGAGCAAAGAATGCAGCACTTCCCATATTGGCGGCAACGCTTTTGGGAACTGAGGATATAGTACTTGAGGATGTGCCAAAGCTCAAGGATGTGCAGATCATGTGTGAGGTTCTGGAGTCACTTGGAAGCAAGGTTGAATATCTTGAGGACAATGTCCTGAAAATCAATTCCGCCAACATAACCAGCTACGAGACAAAATACGAGCTGATGAGCAAGATGAGGGCCTCTTTCCTTGTAATGGGTCCCCTGCTTGCAAGACTGGGCAAGACCAAGAATTCAATGCCTGGTGGGTGTGCAATCGGATCCAGGCCAATTGATCTTCATCTCAAGGGATTCAAGGCACTTGGAGCAACAATAAATGTTGATCATGGTGACATCGGTGCATACGCAGACAAGCTGGTTGGAGATGTGATCTATCTGGATTTTCCTTCCGTTGGAGCCACTGAAAACATTATGATGGCTGCCACAATGGCTGAAGGTGAGACGATCATTGACAATGCTGCAATGGAGCCTGAGATTGTTGATCTATCCAACTTCCTTAACAAGCTGGGAGCTGACATAAAGGGCGCAGGAACCTCTACCATCAGAATAAAGGGAGTAAAGAAACTGGGAGGAGCCTTCCACCAGATTATTCCGGACAGGATCGAAGCGGGAACATTTATGGTTGCCGCCGCAATCAGTGGAGGAGATGTACTTGTTGATAACGTTATCAATTCCCATCTTAAGCCCGTGATTGCAAAGCTTAGGGAAGCAGGCTGCACAGTTGAGGAGGGCAGTGACAGCATTAGGGTGACTGCAAACAGCAAACTTAAGGCAATAGATATCAAGACACTTCCCTATCCGGGATTCCCAACTGATATGCAGGCACAGTTCATGGCACTTATGACAACCCTCAGCGGGACAAGCTCAGTTATGGAAACCGTGTTTGAAAACAGGTTTATGCATGTTGAGGAGCTGAAGAAAATGGGAGCCCAGATAAGAATAGAGGGCAGGTCTGCCATAATAACAGGAGTGGATGAAATAAAGGGTGCAAAGGTTGAGGCATCTGACCTTAGAGCTGGGGCAGCACTTGTTCTGGCTGGAATAGTTGCTGATGGAACAACGGAAATAGGGAACATCTATCACATCGACAGGGGATACGACGGCATAGAGGAGAAATTCAGCAAACTTGGAGCCATAATCTACCGAAAGACATTTGCGGATTGATCTAAAATGATACAACTATGGGTAAGCCTAATGACAGAAGAGGGATATGGTTATTAAGCTGCCCATTTTTCACATAAAAAACAATGGAGGAGGAAGAGTATGTTTGCATTGAGATCGGATGTTGGAATTGATCTTGGTACGGCAAGTGTTCTTGTGTATATAAAGGGCAAGGGTATTGTGCTTAAGGAGCCATCAGTGGTTGCAATTGACCAGTACACCAATAAATTCCTTGCAGTCGGGGAGGAAGCAAGAAGGATGCTTGGAAGGACACCTGGAAATATTGTAGCAATAAGACCATTGAAGGATGGAGTTATTTCAGACTACAGTATAACTGAACGAATGCTAAAATATTTTATTCAAAAGGCACTTGGAAGAATGTGGTTCAAGCCCAGGATCATTATTTGTGTGCCCAGTGGAATAACCGAGGTTGAAAAAAGGGCTGTTATGGAAGCCAGCAACGAAGCAGGTGCAAGCAAAACCTACCTTATTGAGGAGCCGATCGCCGCTGCAATTGGAGCAGGTCTGGATATAACCCAGCCAAACGGGAATATGGTGGTAGACATTGGAGGAGGCACCACCGATGTTGCAGTCATATCCCTGGGGGGAATAGTTGTCAGCAAGTCAATAAAGACGGCTGGTGATGAATGCGACGAGGCCATAATAAAATATATCAGGAAGAAATACAATATGATGATAGGTGAAAGGTCTGCCGAGCAGCTTAAGATGGAAGTGGGCTGCGCATATCTGTATGAAGAAGAGAAGATAATGGAGGTAAAGGGAAGGAACCTGCTTACGGGACTTCCACTTAATGTGGAGGTTTCCTCTGCGGATATGCTGGAGGCGCTTCATGAGCCGGTAAATGAAATAGTTGAGGCTGTCCACGAGGTTCTTGAAAAGACACCACCGGAGCTTTCTTCAGATATCAGCAATGCAGGTATATACCTAACAGGTGGAGGAGCCATGCTATATGGCCTTGATAAGCTAATCGAGAAGAGAACAGGGATAGTTACCAGACTTGCGGAAAACCCTGTTGAGTGTGTGGCAATAGGAACAGGTAAATCACTTGATTCTATCGAGGTCCTGGAAAAGACCATGAAGGAATCGGACAGGTCCAGGTTCAGATAGAACAGAATATCGTAATGCTTTACTTAAAAACAACCCTTGTCCAAGATGGACAAGGGTTGTTTGCTTTAGTCGAACTTATATGGTGTTTTCACTTCATAGCTTATTGTGCTGCCATTAACAACAAACTCAGCGTAGGAATAGTCGGCAAAATCATCAGGAGTGCTAATTCTGGCTCCCGTAAGAGTGATATACCGTACTCCGTCCTTAAGGGTAGCTGAATTTTTACCGTCACTTTGGACAACGAACACGTTTTTGCCATTTTCCATCTGGTCTACAAGGAGAC
>Ga0224486_100283_pt1 | contig 19903 bp, 21 predicted proteins | sample TexhydDE_CT_test_FD_172013 | JGI IMG/M metagenome (GOLD analysis project Ga0224486, IMG submission 172013) | Fracking water microbial communities from deep shales in Oklahoma, United States - hydraulically fractured wells DE_CT_test ... | reverse complement strand
AGGCCGAGCGAAGCGAGCCAGGCAAAATTTTCGTCTCATCAGGGGGATCAATGCTGGTTATTTTTGTTCTCCAGTGGGTCAATTTTATTTGCACATAGTGGGTCAATTCTATTGACAATCAACAGCATGAAGAAAGAAACCTGGAAGTCAACCGGAACGGCAGTCTATACCATCAACTACCACTTCGTATGAACGAAGTACCGCCGTAAGGTATTGCTCCCACCAATAGACGAAACTCTGAAGGCAGCAATTACTGCTCTCTGTATGGAGCATGGCTACGAGTTACTGGCCCTGGAGGTCATGCCCGACCACGTTTCGGCGCATTTTGTTCCAAAAAAAGAAAAACCCCGGTTAAACCGGGTCAGCTCAAGGCTTTTTCAGCGTCTTATCATGTTCGCCGCAATTTCGCAGAATAATTGTATCACCTTTCCAGGAAAAGGTGATGCGCAGACTTATGGTAGCACTGGCTTCCCAAATATCTTTTGTCCCTTGAACACGCTTAACACGCAGGGAGGGGTGATTGATATTATCAGACATCAGCCGCAACGCTTTTTTTATGGCGCATCTTTGGTTCTCATCCAGCTTTTTATAAGCTCTCTTGAACCGTTCCGTTCGCTGAAAAATCATTTATCCAGATCCTCCAGAAGATCGTCAACATTATCAAAGGACTTAACCCTCCCAGAAGCTATGTCCTTCTCGGCCTCTTTTTCCCCGTCCTGCCATTCCCTGGTCCAGAACCATGCCTGCTCTGCTGGAATGAGCTTCATCGGTCTCAGGATAATTTTCCCGTCTTCAAGCTCTACCTGGAAAATATCGCCATCATTTAAAGGCATATGCTCTTTTAACAAGCCCAGACTGACAACACCGCGCTTCTGTACGATAACGTTACCAATTATTTGACCCACAAAAACCGCTCCTTTACAACTGCTGTAATACAGTTTATCTATGCTGTAATACAGTTTACCTACCAAACTGCTTTGCAGTAATTATATCAACGACCAAAAATTATTGCAAGTGGAAAACACCTTCTTTCTCCTGAACTTTAACACCCAATCCCAATCGAGTAGGAGGAGGCGGCTAGCCCCCGTCCTCTCACACCACCGGACATGCGGGTCCGCATCCGGCGGTTCACCAAGCTTGACGAAGATAAGAATAGCGTTCGGTTAAGCTCATCAGGCCCTGGGACTGAAAGTCAAGCGTTACCCAGGGCTCTATTCATTGGCCCGTGGGCCATCCGCCATGGCCCTTTGCGAGCGTTGGCGAATTCATGTACCACCCATTCAGGCAGTCCCAGTGCACGCAACTCGCGGTACCTTGTCCGCACTCGCTTCCACTGCTTCCAGAGGCACATGCGCAGCCTCCTCCGCATCCAGCCTTCCAGGTTCTTGAAAATGCTGGGCGTTTCAGCCAGGGCAAAGCAGCCCATCCACCCGCCCAGGTAGGCGTTTAGCCGCTCTATGCGCTCAGCCATGCTTACGGGTTTACTCCGGGAGGTTATCTCCCGGATTTTCATCTTCACCCGTTTGATGGTTTGCGGTGCCAGGCGGATAAGGATTTGCCCTGCATTGGCCTTGTACATGCTAAACCCCAGGAATTTCAGTTTCCACGGCCGGTCTACCGCGCTCTTTTGTTCGTTGATTTTGAGCTTCAACCGCTCCTGCAGAAACTTACGGATACTGACCATGACCCTTTGTCCCGCCCCGCAGTCCCCCGTGGCTTCACCACTTCCTCCCGCGGGCAGGCCCCTTCCGGGGAAATCTAGAGTCTTCGCCCTTCTCGCGAACGCATCGGTCTCACCTCTGACTTGATGTTCGGGCCTTCCCCTGGAGTTCATGACCCCCAGGGTACTATGCCCTCTGCTGACTCCTGCCGGCTCAGCCGTGCCTTTCGACACGGGTTACCAGCTTTGCCTGGCTTATCCGGCAGGCCTCTCTTCACCCCGCGCCCGCCCCATTTACTCCGCCGTCCCTTGGCAGCCTGGGATTTCGCTGTGTTGTGCCAGCTCATCCGAACGGTCTAGCCTCTTATGGGGTTCTTGTTCATCGGGCCGTGGTTTTGCCGCCGGCGCACCGATCCGATTCCACCTCGCGATGGACACCCTTGCCTTTGGCTAGCAGACTCGTGCTGCCTCGCCTGCACCTGCCTTTCACCACCAAGTTAACGCCCATGCCGGGCGCACACAGAAACCCCGCCGGTAGCGGGGTTATTCCCTTCTCTCCTCCAGGATGAGCCCGGGCATGTCATTTCGGGGTGAGTTAACCAGCTTTGAAACGGGATAGATATGCAGCTCCCCCTCGTAAGGGCGGAGGATTCCCTGCAGTGTGCGGGGATCCCCCGCCTGGAGCCATTCAATGTACTCCCGCTCTTCGGTAAGAATGACGGGCATCCTGCCGTGGATCTCCTTCATGGCTTCACTGGCCTCAGTGGTAATGATGGTAAAAGAAAATACACTTCCCGCCGGGGAATCCCACCTGTCCCAGAGGCCGGCCAGGGCAAACACTTCTTTCCCGGGGAGCACTATCCTGTACGGGGTGCTCCTTTTTCCTTCCCTTTTCCATTCGTAAAAGCCGTCGGCGGGGACCAGGCACCTCCTCCGGCAGCGGAAGGAATCCCGGAAAGAAGGTTTCGCCATCACCGTTTCCGCCCGCGCGTTGATGAGCCTGCTCCCCAGAGAGGCGTCTTTCGCCCAGCGGGGAATAAGGCCCCACCGCATAACCTTGAGAAGTCTCCTGGAGTTTTCTTCAACCACAACGGGAACTTCCTGTCCCGGGGCGATGTTGTAACGTGGAGAATACAGGATATCAAAGGGGACATTGAACGCTTCACTGATTTTCTCCGGAGCAGCAGTCAGGGTAAAACGCCCGCAGATGATGGACAACCCCCTTTTTCACCATTTAACTGCCCAATATCCGGGCGAAGAAATCGGCCACCTTCTCTCCCACCAGTTCTTCATATCCCCACCAGAAGTGATCGGCCCCGGGGACCAGCTCAACCACCTTCGGTTCGGCCATGCCGGCAGTTTCTTTCAAAATGGAGGAAGGAGTAATTATATTATCCTCCTCCCCGCTGACAATCAGCTTCGGCCTGGTGCAGTGTTCAAGCACGCCGGCGGGGATAACCGGGGAGACAGCCGCAACAGCCCGGACCAGCTCACCGGTACACCCCACGGCCAGGGCCACCATTCCCCCAAAGGAATAACCCATGATGCCGATGCGGGATGAGTCGATCTCCTCCCGCCCGGCAAGGGTCGAAAGGGCTGCCCGCGCGTCTTCCTGCTCACCCACCCCGCCGGCAAAGCTGCCCTGGCTGCGGCCCACACCGCGAAAGTTAAACCGCAGGCTGGCTATCCCCCGGCCGGTTAAAGCCCGGCTGACGGCGAGAATGACGTTATTATCCATATTGCCGCCGTAGAGAGGATGGGGGTGGCAGAGCACTACCCCGGGAAAGGGGCCGGTACCACCCGGCAGGTCCAGGCAGGCTTCCAGGACCGGGCCGGAACCGGGCAGCTCAACTGCTATTTCTCTCATCTGATCATTCCCCCTTAAATCCCTGAACTTAAATCCTTAAATGATAGCCGTACTCGCTGGAAAGGGCGGCCAGCTTGCCGGAAAGCGTTTTCAAATAGCCGCGGGGATCGGCAAGATACCGCTCCAGGGAAGCCAGCACCCGGGGAAGCCTGCCCCGGCAGGCAGCTTTTAAACGGGAGATGGAAGCAGGGTATGGATTTAACGAATCAAGATAGACCGCCTTAACGCCGGCTTCTTTCAGGCCGGAAATGAGGCCTTCCAGCACCCCGGGAGCATCACTTACTCCCGGGATAAAGGGCGCGATAAAAGCCCAGACATAAAGGCCCTCCCCGGCAAGCCTTCTTGCAGCCCGGAGGCGCACCGCGGGCGGTGAGGCCCCGGGTTCCAGCACAGCGGCCACCCTGTCCTCCAGGGTAGTTATTGTAAAGCCGATGGAACAATATTTCAGCTTCTTGAGCACATCCAGGTCCCGCACCACCAGGCCCGATTTGGTGAGCAGATCAATCTCCACGTCCGGCTGCTCCTCCGCCAGAACCTCCAGAGAAGCCCGGGTGAGGCGGAATTTTTCTTCCGCCGGCTGGTAGGCGTCGGTAACGGTACCGAGGAGAACCCTGCCCGTAAGGCTTCTTTTCCGCTTTAACTCCCGCCTTAAAACCTCCGGGAAATTGACCTTGGCGGCCACGAATTCTCCCCACCTGCCGAAACGGCTGGCAAAACGAAGCACTGTATCGGCATAACAATAGAGGCACCCGTGGGAGCAGCCGGTATACGGGTTCAGGCAGTAACGGTAACCGGGAATACCGGTTTTATTAAGAGCCGTTTTGCAACTGGTCGGGTTGATTATAACTTTTGACATTTTGATACTCCGTTCTAAAAAACCCGGCAGAAATATAGCGCTCCCCCGGGCCGGAATCCGGGATTGAACCCGGAGGAAGTTCATATGCCGGACCCTTCCCCCATATATATTAACTAAATTCCAGCAAAGGGGAGGTTATTTTTTATGTGTATGTCTCCTGCTGTTTACAAATGCGCCTATCCGGCTCCCTACCCCGAACTAAGGGTAGTGAAACAAAACCCTTACTACGCCAGGCTGCTGCTGGAGGATTACGCCGGGGCAGTCAGTGAAACCAGCGCAATAATGCAATACACCTACCATCACTTGTTGCTGGAAAAACAATATAAAGAAGCTGCCGACCTGCTGGAGTGTATATCCCTTGTGGAGATGCATCACCTGGAAATGCTGGGTTCAGTCATTCTCATGCTTGGAGTAGAACCCCGTTACCGCGTATTAACCGTTACCAACGAGGAAAAATACTGGGACGCATCATACATATATTACGGCAGCGATCTATGCGATCGCATATCTGCAGACATCGCCGGCGAGTGGGCAGCTATTACCAACTACCGCAAACACCAGCAAATAATAGATGATCCCTATATAAAAGAACTGCTGGAAAGAATTATTATGGACGAATTACATCATATTAACCTTTTCCACCAGCTAATGCAAAAATATTGCTGGCACCAACTGCCCCAGAGGGTAGCTTCCCTGTCGAACCAAACCTGAAATGAAGATCGAAAGTCATTTCACACACTTTTATCCTCTACTCAGCAGCTTGATGCACAGGGCCAGGAGTCCCGAAGTGATCAGGGGGCCCACCGGCACCCCGCCCAGGAAGGAAGCCGCGACAACAGTGCCCAGGATCAGCGCCGGCATCACATCCGCATGGCCCTGCACCGTCAGGAACTGCAGCCCCTGGCCCCCCAGGTAGGAGTACTTCCCTGCCCGCCCGCAGCGTTTTGGGAAAGCAAGCTGGAATTACCCGGGCCATCCTCCCCGAATGATCACCGTGGTCAAAAAATTTCTCCTTTAAAGACCTGCCCAATATTTACCGGGCAAGGTAAAACCCCCCTCCGCACCACTTCACCAATTTTCCACGGATAAAACCCGGCCTTTTCGCTAATATAAGTTCAGGAGCGGGCAGGGGCGGGATGGCAATATTGTCATACCCGTTCCTTAATCCCGGCGGGGTGTTTTTCAGGAAGGAATTGCCGCTTTACCCATGATATGACTGTCCGGACGGGAGAGTTCATGATCAGCATTCTCAGCGCCGAACAGCAGGAAGTATCCAACTTCTGCGGCTCACGCTCGGGCAGGGATGTGGACAAAATCGCCCAATTACATCTCAAAACGGAGCCGGCAAAGGTAATCAGGGTACCCCGCATAAGCGGCTGTGTGGCCAACCTGGAATGCCGGCTCGTGTCCCGGCATACTGCCGGCGACCACACCCTTTTCATCGGTGAAGTGGTGGCCGCGGACACGGCCGGGGCGGAAAAACAGCCCCTGGTCATGTACCGGGGTAAAACGGTAAAATTCTGCTAGGCGGCTTCACGGGGACATTACCGTCCCCGGGCCCCGGGGCCAACCGGCGGCAGCAAAAGGAGGAGGGACCCCGTTGCGACAGGGGTCCCTCCTTTTTTCCTCCTAGCAGGCACCGGCCAGCTCCCGGCCCAGCCGGAAGGCTTCCTCGAGCAGAGCGGGGTTGTTTTTCACCGCGCCGGGGGCATTCATCCCGTTACCGCCGGTCACGCCTACCACCTGCATTCCCAGCATCCTGCCCACATGCCGGGCCAGCCCCTCGATCATCTCCCGGTCATTGCCGCCACCCTGGGAGTAAACCATGGCAAATTTCTTCCCCGGGGGAAGCGTGCTGCTCAGGTCGGGACCCAGGAAAGCAAAAAGGCGGTCCAGGAACAGCTTGGTCTGGGCCGTAACGTAGCTCATGTAAACCGGCGAGCCGAGAACAATCCCCCCCGCTTCATGCAGGGCCCGGTACAGGGAAGCCATATCATCATCCTGCCGGCAGCAGCCGTGTTCCTTGCAGTGGTTGCACGCCTGGCAGCCGCGGATGTTCATCTCGTTCAGGTAAAACATTTGCGTCTCCGCGCCGGCTGCCGCTGCCCCGGCCAGCACCCTTTCCACCAGCGTCTCGGTATTACCACCCCGCCTGGGGCTTCCCACAATACCCACTACCTTCATGCTTCCCTCTCCTCCTTATCAGGATTTTATCGCCAACACCGCCGGACCCGGGACCGGGCGGGCGGCAGGCGTCTTTTAAAAAGCAGCAGCGCGGGGAGCCGCGGTCAGGCCGGCATTCCATATGCCGGTTCATCTCCCGCCTGCCGGCACTCCCTGCTACGAACCTCCCGCCGGGATATACCGGCCGCGTGCTTGAGCAGCCGGCATAAAGCCAGGTTGATTTTCTCGTGATGAGCAATTAACTTCCGTTCCTCCACCGCCGGCCAGGGGCCGCGCGGGGTCAGCTCCCCGCAGACATCCATCCCAACCACCCGGCGGTGCTCCAGGCACCAGCGCAGGAAGGCAAAGACTTCATTCACGGTCATCTCGCCTGCTCCCCAGTCGGTGGCCGGTGCGCTGAAAACATCCTTATCTATGCTCACGTAGACGCCGGCCGGCCCCAAAAGCGCCTCCCAGCAGTTCTTGCGCCGGGCAAGCATGGACCGCCACATCCCGGGCGTTATGACCAGCACCCCGGCCGGCAGCGGCGGGAGCTTCCCGGCCACGCCGATAACCACCACCCGCTGAACCGCGGGAAGCTTCACCAGTTCCCGGATCCAGGAACCGCAGCTCACATACCCCTGCGCAGAGGGAAAACAGTCCAGGTGCCGGTCGAAAACCAGTACCTGCAACGGACCCCCGGCAGCCCGCCGGATGATTAAAGGCAGCGCCAGGTGATGATAATTACCGCTGCCCAAAAAAACAAGCTCCGCCGGAAAATTTTTTAAGCGCCCGGCCAGAAGGTCCAGCGTTTCCCGCGAACTCATGTACCGGAGGCCGCGCATATCCACCCGCAGCCGGCAGTCGGCCTCGCGGGCCAGAAGGGGCTGCCAGGCAAACGTTTCATCCGTCTCCAGGATTCCCACGCGCATAATTCACCCACCTCCTACCATTAAAACTGGTATGACGTCAGGTGAACCAGCCTGTACAAATCCTGCTGCCCGGCCCGGGCCTGGGCTCACTCAGGCGGCAGCCTGTCCTTCAGTACGGGGCTTGGGCGCCCGCAAGTACCTCACCCCGGTCCAGATGAGCACGGCAGAAAATATAACCCGCAGGGCCGCCTCGGGCAGGAAATGGGCCAGCGAGCCGCCCAGGTAAGTACCCGCCAGGATGCCGGCAATCAAACCGGGCAGGATATTCCCCGTAACATTGCCCAGCCGCCAGTGGGAATAAGCGCCGGCTATACCCACGGGAACCATGGCCAGCAGGGAGCAACCCTGGGCCATGTACTGGGTGTAACCGGCCAGCAGGACCATGGAAGGAACCATTATGGTCCCCCCGCCGACCCCCATCATCCCGGAAAGAAAACCGGTAAAAATCCCTGTGGCCAGGAGGATAACTGTCTCCACCCAGCCTGTAACCGGCCGGGCCACGTGGGGCAGGTAGGGTTTCAACAGCAGCAGCAGGGAGACCACGATTAAAAACCCGCCGAAGGCTCTTTTAAGCTTCCATTCCGGAAGGGCACTGGCAAAGTGAGCCCCCGCCCTGGCGGTGAACACGGCGGTAGAAGCCAGCAGGATGGAGGCCACCAGATCCACCGAACCGTTCAGGGCATAGGTTATAGCCCCCGAAATCCCGGTAAAGACCAGCGCCACCAGGCTTGTACCGTGGGCCGTGTGCTGGCTCAACTTCAGGATGCTCACCATCAGGGGGATCATAATTACCCCGCCGCCCAGGCCGACAAGCCCTCCAAAAAATCCCGCCGCCAGGCCGATCAGAACGCCAATCACTCTGCTACTCCCTTCCACCGGTTATTTCTACAGTTCACGTTTTCACTCTCCTTAATCATCCTATCAGTCCGCCGGTACCCGTTCAAGGCCACCACGGCAGCTTCTATTTTCTTCCACATAGCCCGGACCGGGAGGGCATATAAATAATTATACCTCCTGCAGGTAATTTCGGCCAGTCCCCCGGCACCTCAACTTGCCAAAAGCAGGGCCGCTGGTCTAAAATAGGGAAGGTAGCCAAGCTTATGCTTAAGGAGGTAAGAAAATGTACTGGTCCCAGAAAGGTCCTGTAAATACCGATGAAACCATAGCCCTGGCCGTAAAGAGGGCGCGGGAACTGGCCATCGACCACGTTGTTGTGGCCTCCTGCAGCGGGGAAACAGCCAGAAAGCTCATCGGCAAGGTGCCCAATGTGGTCTGCGTAACCCACCACGTGGGCTTTGCCGCTCCGGGAGAAGACGAAATGCCCCCCGCCGTGCGGGAAGAACTGGCGTCTAAAGGAGTGCGTCTGCTCACCACCACCCACCTCATGGGGGGGCTGGACCGGGGGGTGCGGAACAAGTTCGGCGGCGTCTACCCCGCGGAGATCATCGCCCAGACCCTGCGCATGCTGGGGCAGGGCTTGAAGGTATGCGTGGAGATTGCCGTCATGGCCCTGGACGCCGGGCTAATCCCGGCCGGCAAAGAGGTGGTGGCCATCGCCGGCACGGGAACCGGTGCCGATACCGCCGTGGTCATTCTCCCCGCCCACGCCAACCACTTCTTCGACACCAGGGTAAAGGAGATCATCTGCAAGCCCCGGGAATTTTAATCCCCAATAAATAAGATAACACAATAGACCTTAAAAGTAGAATTGTGTTATAACATTTTGCTTTTTAGATTAAAAAATTTTTTGCTGCAGCAGGAAAAAGTCCAGACTTACAGAATAAATAAATGCAAGTGGATCATTTTTTTGTACGGGGAGGATTTTCATGGGCAAAAAAATTACCGTTACGGTCATCAAAGCGGATGTCGGAGGATGCGTTGGACACTCAAGCGTCCACTCCGCCCTGATCGAAAAGGCCCAGGGCATGTTGAAGGGCAGTTCCCTGCTGATTGACTCGTATGTTGCCCACGTAGGCGACGATATCAACCTGATCATGACCCACGAACTGGGCCGGAATAACGGTGAAATTCACCAGCTGGCCTGGGATACCTTTGTAGCCTGTACGGAAATAGCCAAAAAGTTAAAGCTGTACGGAGCGGGACAGGACTTGCTGGCCGATGCCTTTTCCGGCAACATCAAGGGCCTGGGCCCGGGAGTTGCGGAGATGGAGTTTGAAGAGCGCAAGAGCGAACCCATAGTGATCTTCATGGCCGACAAGACCGAACCGGGAGCCTGGAACCTGCCCCTGTACAAAATCTTTGCCGACCCCTTTAACACCGCCGGGCTGGTCATCGACCCCAGCATGCACGACGGGTTCATCTTCGAAGTCCGGGACCTGATCGAAAACACGCGGGTTAACTTCTCAGCCCCGGAAGATATATACGATATGCTGGTCTTCATCGGCGCCCCCGGCCGCTACTGCATCAAGCGCGTCTTCCACAAGAAAACGGGCGAAATCGCGGCTGTATCCAGCACCCAGCGGCTCAACCTGATGGCCGGCCGCTACGTGGGTAAGGACGACCCGGTGTGCATCGTGCGCTGCCAGAGCGGCATGCCGGCCGTGGGCGAGGTGCTGGAACCCTTCACCAAACCCCACCTGGTCAGCGGCTGGATGCGCGGCTCCCACAGCGGCCCGCTGATGCCGGTCAGCATGCAGCAGGCCACCCCATCCCGTTTTGACGGCCCGCCCCGGGTGGTCGCCCTGGGCTTCCAGCTTGCCGACGGCAAGCTCATCGGGCCGCAGGACTTCTTTGCCGACCCGGCCTTCGATCAGGCGCGGCAGATGGCCAACGAAATCGCCAGCTACATGCGCAGCCTGGGACCCTTCGAACCACACCGGCTGCACCTGGACGAAATGGAATACACCACCATGCCCCAGGTGCTGAAAAAGCTGAAAGACCGCTTCGAAAAACTGCGCTAGACAACCGGTCGACCTGCCAGTTGAATTTCCGCCCGCCAAACAGCAGCGGGCCGTACCGCGGTAAAAATTATACGGGCCCTGGAAAAGCCCGCCGGCTTTCCAGGGCCTGTTTATTTACTTCAATATCTTTTCCTCATCCAGCGCGGTCAGGCCCGCCTCGCTAAAGCTGGCCATCTCGTTGATCACCCGGCAGGCCGCTTCCACCAGGTGCATGGCCAGGGCTGCCCCGGTCCCCTCTCCCAGCCGCATGTTCAGGTGCAGCATGGGTACCAGCCCCAGGTGCTCCAGGATGAGACGGTGACCCCGCTCCCCCGAAAGGTGGGAAGGAATTAAAAACTCCCTGGCCCGGGGCTGCAGGGCCACCGCCACCATGGCGGCGGCAGTGGTGATAAAGCCGTCGATGACCACCGGCACCCGCCGGGCGGCCGCCCCCAGGATAACCCCGGCCAGGCCGCCGATTTCCAGCCCGCCCACTTTGGCCAGAACATCCAGGGGGTCGGTGGGATCGGGGCGGTTCACCTCCAGCGCCCTGGACACCACTTCTATTTTCCGCTGCAGCACTTCATCGTTGACCAGGGTCCCCCGCCCGGTGACCTCCCCGGGGTCAAAGCCTCCCAGCGCCGCGGCAATGGCGCTGCTGGGGGTGGTGTTGCCAATGCCCATATCGCCGAGGCCAATCAGGGTGGCCCCCCGGTCGATTTCCTCCTGGACCACCTCGATGCCCACCTCCACCGCCCGCACCGCTTCCTCGCGGGTCATGGCCGGGCCGCGGGCGATGTTTCCCGTACCCGGGCGTACCTTCCTGTTCAAAACCCCGGGGTAATCCACGGGCACGGCCACCCCCACATCCACCACCACCAGACGGGCACCGGCCAGCCGCCCCAGCACGCCGATCCCGGCCACCCCGTTGAGAAAAGCCGGGAGCTGCTGGTGGGTGATCTCCTGGGGCGCCACGCTGACCCCTTCGGCCACCACCCCGTGATCGCCGGCCATGATGATGATCACCCGGTCGCCAACCACGGGGCGGGGGTTGCCGGTAATACCCGCCAGCTGGATGGCCAGCTCCTCCAGCCGGCCCAGGCTGCCCGGCGGCTTGATCAGGCTGTCCAGCCGCTCCCGGGCCTCAGCCATGGGCCGCTCGTGCAGCATCCCCACCTCGCCTATGGTTTTTTCCAGCAGCAATTTCACCAACCTCCCTGCAAATTAATGGATCTGGCTAAAAGTAAAAGTCCACAGCCCATCAAGGCCGTGGACTTTACCATCATCCAGCGGTGGCAAAACCGGCAGGCAGGTCTCCTGGCTCAGGATCCTCGCGGCCACCCGCCTTCCCGGCGGCACCCGGCAGCGGGTGCCCTGCCAGTGGCATCATCCCGGTGGCCGCTCCCCATTCACAGTGGCGGGACCGCTCAGGATTCGCACCTGATTCCCTATTCTCCCCCGCAAAAGCGGGGGCACCTGCCGGTGTTCACATATGCCCTTTGCTGTAAATATGCTTTTCGACGTACCCCCTGACTTTTCCTGCTGTCCGGGAAATTTTTTCAACTTTTTACCGGCCGGTCAAAGTAAATATTCTTGCCCGTGGCCGAAATGGGAATACCCACCACAATGGGGCCCTGAAGCAGGCCCATCTGGCGGGCCACCGTCCCCACCCGGTACATGATCCGGTTGTCGGCATTGAAGAGGCTGGCCGTTTTCACCGCCGAGCCCAGGGCAATACCCACATCCAGCAGGCGCCACGCGCACAGGGGCCCGGGAAACTCCGGCCCTTCATGGCTCTGCAGGTCCTCGCAGCGGCTGAAACCGCAGGCCCCGCAGTTCAGGCCCAGGGGCTTGTTCTCCGTCAGGGAGATGAGGACCACCGCGTCGGAGCGGCGCACATTATCGGCATCCCGGTCGAAGTTCACCTTCCCCCGCTCCTTCCCGAACCGTTCCATTTCATCGGCCAGCCGGGATAATTCTTCCCCCGATAAAATCCTGACGCCCACGTAATCCTGGCCCAGCCCCTTGGGAGCGGTACGGGCTGCCAGGGCCATCAGTTGAGCCACCATGAGCATAGCCTCGCGCATAACCATCACACTTCCCCGAAAACTATTATTTTCCCGGAATGATATCCAGCTCCCCCTCTTTATTGAGCACAACTTTAATGGAACCCGTTGCCTGTGCCAGGACCTGGCGGCGCTGCCCCACCTGCACCACGGACCCCGGGAAAGCCCGCTTCACCCTGATCACCCCGGACGCTCCCACCCGGACCACCGGGGGCGCCCCCAGGGCGCTGCCCAGCTCCTCCACCTCGGCGCTGCCGTCACAGAAAATCTCCCCGCCCTTGAAGGAACCCCTGATCACCACGTCCCGCCCGGCGCTGATGGTGGTATTGACGCACCCCCGCCGGGTCACAAAAACGCTTCCCGAACTCTGGATGGTGGAATTCATGGCCGAGGGGAGTACCACATCGGCCGGGTTTTCCGCGGCCTCCTGCAGCAGGGCGACGGCGGCTTCCAGGTCCCTGACCACCTGATCGAAATTCTTCACCGTCAGGGGGTTCAGACCAACCAGGCAGTTAAGGGAGCGGCCGCATCTGGCCACTTCCTCCGGCACCATCGCCCTGACGGCGGCAATTTCCCGCAGGGTATTTTTCACCAGGGGACGCAAATGCTTAAACCTGGTATCCATCAGGGCCATGAGAACCCGCCCGAAATCCAGCCGCGCCGGGCTTTTCCCCTGCCGCTGCTTCACCTGCTCCAGGGCCGCCCGCAGGAGGTCCAGGCCGGACTTTATATCCCGGAACATGAAGGATAGCTTCAGGGCCCCCGGGAAACCGGTGCCGGCCCGCAGCCTGCTGCCGATTACCCCCCGGTGAACGTGCATCTTCCGGCCGCTGACCACGGCCGCCCGGGTCACCAGGCCGGTGATCTCCACCGCACCCGTTGCCTCCACTTCCATGGCCTCACAAACATCGCCCAGTATTTTCAGGTCCCCTTTGAATCTAATATTACCACTTTTAATGTTCACATCCCCCTGATGAACCAGGAGGGGATCAACATAAAAAATATAAGTGTTCCCGGCTTTTCTGTACCAGGGCCGCCCGCTACCCGCGGCCACCACCCGGGTGCCCCCTTCCTTCAGCTCCACCCCTTTCCCCGCCTGCAGCTCCAGCAGTACCGGCGGCGGGGGTGGGAGAACCTCGCCGGTCACGGACCTGCCCGGCTGCCCCGGCTGCGGGGGATGCTTTACCGCCAGCAGGGTCCCGGACTCCACGGAAACAATGGTGCTGGTCTCCCGGAAGTCAACGCGTTCTTCCCCTTCCCCGGCCCTCCCGGGGGGAATCTCCTCCTCGAAAAAAATCTCCAGCCGCTCGTCCACACCGGGCTGCGGCGGCTCCCCTTCCGCCACCAGCAACGGCTCCGGCCGGGGACCGGCGGCAAAGGAGGCCACCACCTCCTCTTTAATGCCCCAAACCACCCCCGCCGCCTGCAGTGCTTCGCGGACCGCCTCCTGCTCCAGGACGGTAACGCCTTCCGGGGCGGAAATATAAGCCCTCAGCCCGTCCTCGCTTATGGTTACCTTTAAATTTTCGCCGGCCACCATTTCCTCCCCCAGTACAGCTTGCTTAAAATCACCCTTATAACTTTATTCGGAAGATCCCGGCCAAAAATAAGAAAGCGGCCCTTTTTCCCTGCAGCAACATTTACGTAAATCCTTCCACATCTGCACAGGGATCTCCTGCCAGGGGTGCCGCTTAATGCCGGAAAGCGGCGGCGAGCCGCGGCCACCTGCGGGCCCCGGAAGCGGCAAATTTTTGTCTGCCGGGGGAGGAATTTTTTCATTCCACGCGAAATAACCATGATAAAGGCCCATTTGCTTCTTCAAGGGGAGGGGAAGACAATGTATTACCCGGGGGAAATCAGGACGCCCGGACTGGAATTAATTCTTATTTTACTGCGCGTGGTTTATTTTGCCGGGATGCTCTTTTTAATTGCCGGGCTGGGCGTTGCCCTGCAGGCGCCCGCCGTAATTACCGGGGTGGTGGCGGGTATTGCCGCCTGGATGCTCCTTTCCAGCGGCCTCTTTGAGGTGACCACCTACCGCTGCCCCAACTGCGGACATATCAAGCGAACCGTTAAAAATTTCGGCTCCTACCGCTGCTCCAGCTGCGGGCAGGAAAGCTACATCCAGGGCATGTAAAAAAAACATGGTCCCCCCAGCGGGGACCACATTTATTTTCCGCTTCCCGGGCGGCTGCCCGGGGCTGCGCCGTCAGGCCAGCCCCGCCACATCCGGGGGGACGGTCAGGGCCTCCCCATCATCCCCGGCCTTCCCGGCAGCGGGGAAGCTTTCCTTTTCCTTATCTTCCGGCATGGAGCTTATATTCATGAGGTCGTACCACAGGCAGTAGCCCAGCACCCCTTCCAGGGCCCAAAAGATCCCCAGCGCCCTCAACAGCGGCGGCCTGGCCAGCGCGGCCAGCGCCGTACCTCCCAGGATGCGGGCCAGCCGGTCCACCGGCCCCACGTTCTGCTTCCTCCACATTCCATTTCACCCCGCTTTTTAGCTTGCACGCCCGGAAAACAAACTATGCGAAAGCGCATTAAAAACCCCCCCCGGTCAAACACTAAGGTCAGCCAGATTTAACGCAGCACAACTGCCAAGGAGGGGATACGTGTGGAAACGGCCCCGATTCCCGCCGGCCGGTGCCAGCCCGTCCCGCAGCCGGGGGAGAAAAAGGTCAAAATATGGATTAACGATCAGCCCGCGGAAGTACCTGAAGGCATGAATTTGCTGGAGATCTGCCGCTCCCGGGGCATTGAAATACCCAGCCTCTGCTACCTGCCCGGAATTCACGAGGCGGGAATCTGCCGGGTCTGCCTGGTGGAGGTGGAAGCCAACGGCCGGAGATCTCTCCAGGCGTCCTGCGTTTACCCGGCCAGTGAAGGCATCAAGGTGTACACCCACAGCCCCCGGGCCAGGCGGGCCCGGAAAAGGGTGGTCGAGCTGCTGCTCTCGGAACACGGGGGGGAGTGCCCCACCTGCGTGCGCAATCTCAACTGCGAGCTGCAGCGCCTAGCCGATGAGATGGGCATACGCAGGGTAAGGGTCACCGGGGAGAGGCGCCGGTACCCCGTAGCCAATAAAAATCCCTTCATCATCAGGGACTACAACAAATGCGTGCGCTGCCGCCGCTGCGAGGCGGTCTGCCGGGAGGTGCAGGGCGTCGGCGTCCTGGGGCCGCGCAACCGGGGCTTCGACCTGGTCATCGGCCCGCCCTTCGGCAAGGACCTGGGCGAGGTGGACTGCATCAGCTGCGGGCAGTGCGTGATGGTCTGCCCGACCGGCGCCCTCACCGAAAGGGAATACATCGATGAGGTCTGGCGGGCCATTGAGGACCCGGACAAATTTGTGGTGGTGCAGGTGGCCCCGGCCATCCAGGTCACCCTGGGGGAGGCCTTCGGCCTGGGCACGGGAACAATTGTCAGGGGAAAGCTGGCCGCCGCCCTGCGGCGCCTGGGTTTTGACCGGGTTTTCACCACCGAACTGGCCGCGGACCTGACCATTGTGGAAGAAGCCCACGAGTTGCTGGAGCGGCTGAAGGGACACGGCAAGCTGCCCCTTATTTCCTCCTGCAGCCCGGGGTGGGTGAAATTCTGCGAGCATTTCTACCCCGAATTCGTGGATAACCTGAGCACCTGCAAGTCCCCCATGGAAATGTTCGGCGCTCTGGCCAAAACCTACTACGCGGAAAAAGAAGGCCTGGATCCCAAAAAGATGGTGGTTGTGGGGGTCATGCCCTGCACGGCCAAGAAATTTGAAGCCGCCAGGCCCGAACTGGTCACCCGGGGCCTGCGGGATGTGGACTACGTTTTAACCACCCGGGAACTGGCCCGGATGATCCGCCAGGCGGGGATCCGGTTTGATGAGCTGCCCGACGAGGAATTCGACCAGCCCCTGGGGCTGTCCACCGGAGCCGGCGCCATTTTTGCCGCCACCGGGGGGGTCATGGAAGCGGCCATACGCACCGCCTACGCCCTGGTGGAGGGCAGGGATCTCCCCACCCGGCTGGAATTCAAGGAATTTCGCGGCCTGCGCGGCATCAAGGAAGCGCGGCTAAAACTAAAGAACCAGACCCTGCGCCTGGCCGTGGCCCACGGCACCAGAAACGCACGGCGCCTGCTGGAACGGCTGAAAAGAGGAGAAAAATTCCATTTCATTGAGATCATGGCCTGCCCGGGAGGATGTGTGGGAGGGGGCGGCCAGCCCATCCTGGGGCGGCTGAACCGGCGGGAAGCGGATATGGTGAAGCGCCGCATGCAGCGGGCCCAGGCCCTCTACAAAATCGACATCAATAAAAAATTCCGCCGCGCCCATGAAAACCCGGCGGTGCAGCAGATCTACCGGGAGTTCCTGGGCCATCCCCTGAGCGAGAAAGCCAGGGAAATCCTGCACACCCACTATACCCCCCGGAAAAGGGCCATGCGCCAGCTCCTACACTAAAAAACACAAAAAAACATTTTTCGTTGCCAGAGAAGGAATAAACCGGTAAACTATTAATATATCACCGGGCACCGGTGAAAAATTTTCTGCCGGAGGTTAACCCATGCGTCGCAAGTTGCTTCCCCTTCTCCCCGGCGCCGTTATCGGCAACGGCCGCATGCTGGCCACCCTTAAAAGCAGCGGGGAACTTTACCGCCTGTTCTGGCCCCATATCGACCAGGCCCAGCATCTCGGCCAGTTCTTCACGGGTATACGGCAGGTGGCCCCCACCCCGGAAGGGGTGTGGTGGCTGCACGATGCCCCCTGGTACGGCGAGCAGCGCTACCTGAACGAAACCCCCGTGGTTCTCACCACCAGGCGCAGGGACCACCCGGGCCTCCTGGTGGAGCAGGCGGACTTTATCCTGCCGGAAGAAGACGTGCTCGCCCGGCAGTACCGGGTGACCAACCTGTCGGACCGGGCACGCTTCTTTAACCTGGTGGTCTACTGCACCTTTCTCATTGACGAGTCAGCTTTATACGACACCATGTACCTGGAATTCTCCCACCGGGCACTGATCCAGTTCCGCCGCAACATCTTCCTGGCCCTGAAGCTCCCCGGCTACCCCCTGGTGGGCTACCACACCGGCCGGCGGGACACCCCCGGCGACCCCCTGGCGGCGGCCGGCCGGGGCGAGTTCTACGGCGAGTCCTATACCCTGCGGGCCGGAGCCGGGGCCCTGGCCTGGGAGCTGGGCGAAATCCAGCCCGGGGAAACCCGGGAGGCAACCCTTTACCTGGCCGCGGCCTCCACGGAAGCCGCCGTCCTCGAGCAGCTGGCCAGGGCGGCCGCCAGGCCGGGGCAGAAATGGCGGGAAGAAACGGAGGATTACTGGAAACGCTGGCTGGAACAGCGGCCCGCGGCCGGGAACGGGGGAGCGGAAGAAGCCGCCTTCCGGCGCTCCCTGATGGTTTTAAAGCTCCTCACCAGCAGGGAAACGGGAGCCAGCATCGCCGCCCCCGAATTCGACCCCTTCTACACCGGCTGCGGCGGGTACGGCTACTGCTGGCCCCGGGACGGTATGTACACGGCCCTGGCCCTGGACGAGGCCGGCTACCACCGGGAAGCCAGGGATTTTTATCTTTTTGCCGCCCGGGTGCAGAACGACGACGGGAGCTGGCAGCAGCGCTACTTTACCAACGGCTTCTGGGCCCCCACGTGGGGAAAGCAAATAGATCAGGTGGGCGCGGTTTTATGGGGCTACCACCACCACTTCAAGCTGACCGGGGACGGGGAGTTCCTGCGGGAAATCTGGCCTTCCGCTTCCCTGGGGGCCGGCTACCTGGTGGAGCACCTTTCCCCCAACGGCCTGCCCGAACCGGGGCTGGACCTGTGGGAAGACAACTTCCTCCAGAGCACCTATGCCGCGGCGGCAATTTACGGGGGGCTGAAGGGCGCGGCAGCCCTGGCCGGAATCATGGGGGCCACCGGAAAGGCGGAGGAGTGGGACAGGGCGGCACAAAACATACGGGAGTCCATCCTCAACCGCCTCTGGAACCCCGAACGGCAGTGCTTCCTGCGGGGCATAAACCGCCGGGTCGGCTGCTCCGACTACCACTGCGCCCTGGACCGGGGCGAGCAGGCCTGGAGGGACAGGGATCCCGAAGGGCTGTATGAAATTTTCTGGCTGGAAAAGGATACCCGCATCGACTCCGCCGTCCTGGGCCTGGCCTTCCCCTTCGGCGTACTGGAACCGGGCCACCCCTTAATGGACGCCGCCATAAAAACCATATCCCGGGTACTGGGCAATGAACGGGTGGGCGGGATCCACCGCTACGAGATGGACTGCTACCAGGGTGGGAACCCCTGGATACTGACCACCCTCTGGCTGGGCATCGTCCACGCCCTGCGGGGAGAGGCGGAGCAGGCCCGGGCCCTCTACCGCTGGGCCCTGGACAACGCCGCCCCCACCGGCCTGTTGCCCGAGCAGGTGAACAGGGAAAGGGGCGGCCCGGCCTGGGTGCTGCCCCTGGGGTGGTCCCACGCCATGTTCATCCTCCTGCACCTGGCCCTGGAGGGAAAATTATCGGGCCAGGAAAGGGTCTGAAAAGCCGCCGGAGCAGGCGTTCCGGAACACGAAAAATCGATGGGGTGATCTGTATTGCGGGGAGATATAGAACCCTTGAGAAACATACCCATTTTTGCCGGGCTTTCCGATGAGCAACTGGCGGAGATAGCCCGCCTGGTTCTGGACAGGAAGTACCGCCGGGGGCACATCATTTTTATGGAGGGGGAGCCGGGGGAAGCGTTCTACATACTGAAATCCGGGCGGGTGAAGATTTACAAGCAGGATGAGGAAGGCCGGGAGCACATCCTGCACTACATCAACCCGGGCGAGGTTTTCGCCGAGGTGGTCCTCTTTGACGGCGGGGAATACCCGGCCTGCGCCGCCGTGGTGGAAGACGCCCACGTGGGGCTGATCCGCAACCGGGATATGGACGCCCTCATCCTGAAGAACCCTTCCATCGCCCTGGCCCTGCTCAAGGTCATGGCCCGACGCCTGCGGGTTTCCCAGCGGCAGATCATGGAGCTGGCTTTAAAAGATACCACCCGCCGCCTGGCCAGCGCGCTCCTGGAACTGGCCGCGGAACACGGCGAGCCGGAGGGCGGCGGCATCCGCATCACCGTGCCGCTCACCAACCAGGAGCTGGCCAACCTGGTGGGCACCTCCAGGGAAACGGCCAACCGCATCCTCGGTGAGCTGCGCCGGGACAGGGCCGTGGCCGTCAGCCGCCAGGGCATTGTGATCTACAGGGAGCGCCTGAAAACCTGGCTGTAAAGCCATCCAGAAAAAGAAAACCACGGCCCTGTGGCTGTGGTTCTTTTTCTCCAATTACCTATCCCGTTAATGTTGCTTGAGCCTTTCCAGCTCCTCCAGCAACCTGTCATTCAACACCCGGATGTAGGTGCCCTTCATACCCAGGGACTTGGACTCAATAACCCCGGCACTTTCAAACTTGCGCAGGGCGTTTACAATTA
>Ga0224486_100282_pt1 | contig 19905 bp, 21 predicted proteins | sample TexhydDE_CT_test_FD_172013 | JGI IMG/M metagenome (GOLD analysis project Ga0224486, IMG submission 172013) | Fracking water microbial communities from deep shales in Oklahoma, United States - hydraulically fractured wells DE_CT_test ... | reverse complement strand
AGCTTACCCATTTAATGGTTATATAAGTAAGAAATGTTAATATAAGCCATGAGATGCTCTTGTTGTGATGAGAAAATTAAAGAAAAACTAAGATATTAAGAGAAAATAAAAGATAATAGAGGGAGGTTTACGATTATAAAACTATTGATAAACTGCTAAAAGATTTAAATGTAGATATAGATAAATTTCATGAAGGATTGAATACAAAACTAAATGAAGCCTCCAGCAACATTTCAGGAGGAGAAAAATTAAAGATAGCGATTGCACGAACATTTTTAAAAGATCCAGATGTTATAGTATTAGATGAGCCCGCGTCTGCCTTAGATGTTGTTAGTATTGAGAAATTAAAATCTATGCTAACAGAACTCAAGAAGGAAAAAATAATTTTAATTGTTACTCATAACCAAGAGTTTTTAAATATAGCGGATGAAGTGATAGATTTAAATAGAATTTCTAAAAAGGTGAAATGTTTGGTGTAATAAGTTTCACAGGTTTTGAATTTAGAAATTCCATAGAAATCAAGAACCTAACCTTTTCCTACGATGGGAAGAGGAATGCTTTGTCAAACATAAATATAAAGCTTGATAAAGGCAAAAAGTATACATTAGTTGGAGAAAGTGGGTGTGGAAAGACCACACTACTTAGAGTCTTATTAAATCACATTACAGATTATGAGGGGCAAGTGCTAATTGACGGAGTAGATATAAGAGAATTTGACCCTGCTTCCTATTATAGGAAAGTTAGCATTATACAGCAGAATGTCTTTATGTTTAGCGACACATTAAAGAATAACATTTGCCTTTACAGTGAATGTGGGGAAGAGGAACTTAGTGAAGCATTGAGACAATCTGGTTTAGTTCAGGTTGTTGAGAAACTTCCCAAGGGACTTGATACAATAGTAGGAGAAGGGGAAGTAGAGCTATCGGGAGGAGAGAGACAGAGGATAGCAATTGCAAGAGCACTAATCAAGAAAGCGGAAGTACTACTAATAGATGAGGCTACGGCAGCTTTAGACAAAGTTACAGCGAGCGATATAGAGAGGACACTTATAAATTTAGATGCGACAGTGCTCGCTGTAACCCATAAACTAGACCCGGAGATACTTAAAAGGTATGATGAAATATTTGTAATGAGAGATGGGGAAATCATTGAAAGAGGCACATTAGATGAGCTATTAGAAAAGAGAGGATATTTCTATTATATGTATAATTATGGGATTGATAGAAAAGAGGAGATTGAGATTGTAGAAGAAGCTGTATGAAATGTTGGGAAACCATGAAAATGTACTAAAAAGTCTTCCAAAAGCGGGAACCAAAATATTAAAAATTTTGTGATTATAATATTTATAATCGGGAAAAGGAATACACAAGAAATCAAAATGAAAAACATATATTGTAACTTACAGTTACAAAATTAAAATTTTTCAATGGCGATATATGAAAAAAGAAGAAAAAGAAAGAAAAATATAGATAACTTCGCTAAAACGAAATATTGGGAGGGCTCTTCAAAGGTTTTGCTGTTTTACTGGGAGAGGTAAGAATGTTAGGATAAAATTGAAAAAAGCCATAGTTTTACTACGGATACTTGCAAAGCTTATGGAATCTTTAAGTATTTCTGAGGTCATGATATCCCTAGATGGAGCTAGTGCACAAACCCACGATGCAATTAGAGGACAAGGTTCGTTCGCCAGGACCATGAGAGGCGTAGAGATGCTAATAAAATACTGTTCTAATATATTTCTTGGATGTACCATTTTACCAAAGGAAAAGGTAGGAGGATATTGACATGACTGAACATTCAACTAATGGAAAAATACTCTATACCTACTACATTCGCCGTTATATTATTGCTGTATGCCTTGTAGAGTTTTTTGCTTTTAAAATTCTTGATCCTTACTATATTCAATTTATGACTACAGAAAAGGGACTCGGGTTAACACCTACCCAATTTGGATTTTTTGTATCACTTGCTTCAGCAGTGACCTCTGCTATCGATTACCTGTCTGGAGCTTTTGCAGACCGGCTGGGCCGTAGGCTCTCTTGGGGATTGGCAATGTTTTGCTATGGTGCAGGAATGTTATGGCTCAGCTCGATTTCTGCCTTTGGTCCTGCACTTGTTACTGCTGTATTAATGGGAATTTCTTATGCTTTTACGAGCGGTGCACGGGAAGCATGGCTCTATGATAGTGTTGGACAAGAAGGGACAAGGGAAGCTTTTGGTAAACTTTACCTTTACTCTATTCCATTTACTGCGATAGGAATGGTGGTTGCATATATTCTGGGAAGTCTTGGCAGCCTGCGTATTCCAATTGCTTTGACTGGCGTTATCATTATAGCCAATGGGTTTTTTATCATGACCTTTCCTGAGAACTATGGAAATTACCGTCGCCGAGGGTGGTTGGAGATACTCAAAACGGGATTTTATCAGTTTTTAGAAAGTCGTGTTCTATGGATTACAGCAGTTCAGAGTTTTTTCTTTACACTTCCCATTTGGATCACAACTGCCTGGTGGATTACTTACATGGTGGAACAGTTTGGGGTTGACCTGAAAGGGACGGCTTTTGCTTTTGGCGTTACTTCATTGGCTGCAGCAGTGACAGGTTTTTATATTTGCAAGATAAAAATCACCGATTACCGGAAACTAATTCTTTGGCCAACACTATTATCAGCGCTTGCCTTTTTATTAATGCCGTTAGTTCCTGTGCCTTGGGCTTTTGTGGCCTTAGTTATTGTTGCGATTGCTTCCAGTTATTTGAGGAGGAGTGGTATTACCCTTTTAGAGAATGAACAGATTAGCGTCGAACGGGCAACAGCACTATCCTTTTTGAATACTCTTCGTAGTGCTTTCTGGGCAGTAACTCCTCCCTTATGGGGGACTCTTATCTCAGTTTTGGGGCTTAAGGTCATGTTCTTTTTTGCAGGAGTAGCTTCGCTGATTTCCTTGTTTTTGTTAAAACTTGCGTTAGTGCTAAGAGGAGGTAAAAAATATGAATAAAACTTCTTATTTTTCTCTACTATGCAAAAGAAACATTGCTATTATGGTTTTATCTAACATGGCTATAGGTTTAATGGATGGGCCTATGAGATGGCTTTTGCCTCTGCTTTTGATGGAAAAGGGAGGGCCATTTCTTGTAGGACTTTCTTTTTCAATTGCTAATTTGGGCGATACAGTTATCGCCTTATTAGGAGGGCAATTCAGTGATAGATTTGGAAGAAAGATAATGTTAGTTATATCTTCGCTTTTTTATACTATTGGCAGTTTATTACTCTTTCTTGCTTTTTGGAAGGGGAGTTTGAATTTCATTATAATCGGGATGATTGCCACAATTTTCATATATGGTTTAAGTGGAATCTCTTCAGGTTCTACTCTGGCTCTGATAACTGAATCAATTTCGGAGGAAGATGCAGGGAAAGCTCTTTCACTAGTTTCTTTTGGAGGGCTAATGGGTCGCATTTTAGGTTCCTCGTTTATAGGAATTCTTTTTAGAGAAAATCCTGTTAAAGCATTAATTGCCATGACAGTGTTTTCTGCTATTTCAGTATTGTTAAGGCTTCAGCTTAAAGAAACTTTACAATTAAAGTCAATGGGGGAGAACATATCTTTAATTGAACATTTAAAAGGTATGATAAACGCTGTCAAAATGTTGGGATCACTATGTATTCTATCTATCGTTGCCTTGATAATACTCAATGGTTTATCGCTTGCAATATGTGGGAATTACTATTCTCCTTATCTAACAGAAAATTTTGGACTTGATAGCGCGAAAGTGGGGATGATATTTAGTCTATTGGGATTAATCCAGCTATTGCTTACACCAGTAGCAGGAATAGTTGTAGATAGATATGATTATGGATTTTTAAATGGCCTTATTTTAGGAAATGTTCTGTCAGGAGGTTTTTTGTTAGTTTTTTCACTTACCCATTTGCCGTTTGTTGCAGTTTTGGCTATGATAATATCTTCAGGGTTAGGAGTTTTTCATTCAATTGGGTATGATGTGATGATGGCAAAGATTTCTGAGAACAGGTTTAGGGCGACTATTTACAGTGGAATGATGGCTGTGTGGAATGGGATGTTTATTTTGGGGCCGGTAGTCGGAAGTCTACTTTATTCAAGCAATCCACAACTTACTTTTATCATAGCTTCTGTCCTTTTATTGGCTACACTTATGCCCATTGGGAAAATTGCTTATTATTTTCGAAATACAGCTCTTAATAAAAGAATCTAAGGCAAAGGTGGTGATGGGCTAAATAAATGATATTGAAATAAAAATCAAAGCGAGTTATAACAATGCCTTATGTTGCAGGTGTATTAGTGAGCCAGCAGTTTCAATTGATTATATTCAGAAGTGTTTATCAGTGTTAGATAAAGAAAAAGATTTTTATATATAAAGTCAATAGAAGCAAATTGTTATAGAGACATGAAAGAATATGATAAGGCTTTAGAAATATTTAAAAGGCTAGTCGAAGAGATAAAAGACAATGATAACTCGCTATTGGGTTTTCTTTATACAAACATTGGGGAAATTTATATGGAAAAAATTGATTTTGAAAAATCACTGGAATATTTAAATGAAGCCGAAAAAATCAGGCGAAAAGAAGATAAAAATTTACTATCACATACTCTTATTGAAAAGGCAAATCTTTATATAAAAATGGGTCTATATAAGGAAGCACTTTTTTCATTGGAAGAAGGCATTGAAATATCCTACAGAAACAAAGATATGGCATACATAGTAAAAGGCAGTTATCTTCTGTCGGAGGTATATAAGAAACTAGGGAATAAAGAGGCTATTATAGAAACATATAAAAAGTTGGCAAACATTCTCCAAAACATGGGTAGTAAAAAAGAAACTTTAAAGACCTATATAGAACTGGCATTGCTTTATATTGAGGATAACGATGTGAGTAATGCTAAATACTTTTTAGAAAAAGCTAGAGAAATAGTTGAATAAAAAGCAATAAAAAAATAAAAAATATATTGCATTTTTATTTTTTTATGTTATAATAAAGGCAAGAGGGTAGATAGTTGAGGGGGGTAACAAAATGAGGGGGAAGCTCAAGGTGCTACTCACATCACTGATACTCCTTGCCTATGTATATGGGACTTTTATTGTAATCTCACTTGAAAATCCTCCTATTTGGGTAGGTTAAGAGACAAAACCTTCTTGTTTTTTTAAAATAATTTTAAACAGGGATTCCACGTTTATTAAAAGGTGAAACGACGAAAATAATTTTCAGTATTCTCTATAAATAAAAATTTTTGCTTTTTACAAAATGATTACTGAAAAATTTGCTGGTAGTTTGCACCATAGTTTCATCACACCAACGATACCCATATTTTTGTGATGCAGGAATTAATCAGATAACAATTGATTCCGATGGAGATATATGGCCTTGTCCCCTATATATTGGTAGGGGGAATTACAAAATCGGTAATATATATGATGATATATATACTATCAATTCAGGTTTTAAAAGAATAAATAAAATGCTACAATCAGTAAATAAAGAAAATTGTGAAGATTGCAGAAACTGTGTGGCCAGTTTTTGGTGTACAAAATGTCCTGCAAAATTTCTTATAGAAAAAGGTAAACTTATTATTGATAAAGAAGACTGTGACAAAAATATTAAATTAACAGAATTAGTATTAACTAAGCTTTTTCAAATAATAAGGGATGGAAGGTTTGAAGAATTCTTAAATAAATACAAAAAACTTTATTCCAGGGAGGCTATATAAATGGAGACGATAAAGAAATATATCTTAAAATACAAATTTTTAATTCTGATAAACGCTATACTTATAATTTTTGTATCAGCCCTTAAAGCCCTGCAGGCAATACTTTTTAAAATAATCGTTGACACATCAGTTGGAAATTTAAATTACAGCATTTCTACGTTAATATGGTATTCGGTAGGGTTTTTGATAGCGGTATTTACAGCTGAGACCTTGTCAAAGGCAGCTTCAGCGGCTTTTAACAAGAAAGTGTTAATAGACTACAAACAATCCATCATAGAAAGTTTCATAAATTCTAAAAGAAGGAAAATTACAAGCTCAGAATTGATATCCTTACTTAGCAATGATGTGAGAATGATAGAGAGTAATTACTTAACAAGCCTCATTAACATTATGGAAGACGTTTTACTATTTATCGTGTCTTTATATCTAATACTTCGAATAAACGTTTATCTCACTATAGTCATTTTCATTTTTGGCTGGGTTCCAGTGATTGTGCCTCAGCTTTTCACAAAAATAAATCAAGAGTTAAAAGGACAGTACCTTAAAAAGCTTGAGAGGTTTACCAACAGGATAAAAGAGTTGGCTCAGGGATTTGAAGTAATAAAAGCTTTTAACATAGAAAATAAAATTCTCAATATGGCATCAAAAGACAATAAAGATGCAGAAATGGCGGGGTATAAATCCGATGCATTTCAAGGATTACAAGGGGCTTTGTCTATCGTGTCAGGATTTGCAATGTTTTTTGTGAATATTCTCGTAGCCACATATTTGGTTTTAAGAGGCTACATAACAGTAGGTTCTATGATTGCCGCTGTACAGCTTATGAACTACATAGTAAATCCTTTAATTTCTGCATCTTTGTATGCTACAAAGATAAAATCTGTTGAAAAAATAGCAGATAAAATCCAAAAAGAAATAATAGACGTAAGCAAAGAGGGAGTCTCACAGGGAGATAAACCTTTTGAATTTAGAAATTCCCTAGAAATCAAGAACCTAACCTTTTCCTACGATGGGAAGAGGAATGCTTTGTCAAACATAAACATAAAACTTGATAAAGGCAAAAAGTATACATTGGTTGGAGAAAGCGGATGCGGGAAAACCACACTACTTAGAGTCTTATTAAATCACATTACAGATTATGAAGGGCAAGTGCTAATTGACGGAGTAGACATAAGAGAATTTGACCTGCTTCCTATTACAGGAAAGTTAGCATTATACAGCAGGATGTCTTTATGTTTGGTGACACATTAAAGAATAACATTTGTCTGTATAGTGAATGCAGTGAAGAGGAACTCAATGAGGCATTGAGACAATCTGGTTTAGTTCAGGTTATTGAGAAACTTCCCAAGGGACTCGATACAATAGTAGGGGAAGGGGAAGTAGAGCTATCGGGAGGAGAAAGGCAGAGGATAGCAATTGCAAGAGCACTAATCAAGAAAGCGGAAGTACTGCTTATAGATGAAGCTACGGCGGCTTTAGACAAAGTTACGGCAAGCGATATAGAGAGGACACTTATAAATTTAGATGCGACAGTACTTGCTGTAACCCATAAATTGGACCCGGACATACTTAAAAGGTATGATGAAATATTTGTGATGGAAGATGGGGAAATCGTTGAAAGGAGTACATTAGATGAGCTATTAGAGAAGAGAGGATATTTCTATTATATGTATAATTATGGGATTGATGAGAAAGAGGCAGTAGAGGAAGCTGTATGAAAGGATGCAAAATATAGCATTGAAGCAACTTACAAATGGTTGCCGACAAAAGCAAGTATCTATGAAAGAGTAATAGAGAAGTTAAGTGTTTCTAGTTTAAAAGATAATAGTAAGGAGTAAGTGAAGTTATGCTGTTGGAAGTGCGAAACTTGACGAAAGTGTATAAGAGAGGGAATCAACAGATTAAGGCAAATGACAATATTAACTTTTTTGTTGAGCGTGGTGACGTACTGGGGATTTTGGGGCCAAATGGGGCTGGCAAGACCACTTTGATAAAGCAGATTGCAACTTTGCTAATCCCTGACCAAGGAGATATCTTGTACCGGGGAGTATCCCTTCTAAAAAAGCCTGAGATAATAAGAGGGCGATTTTCTTTTCTCTGGGAAGGCACGCAAAATGTATATCATTACTTAACCGGAGAAGCTAATATTATCTACTTTGCATATCTTAATCAGGTTCCATCTTCTGTTGCCAAGAGGAGATGTGAAGAACTTTTAAAAAAACTAGATCTGTATGAAGTTAAGGACCAGTATGTATTTACATATTCAGCAGGAATGAGAAAAAAACTTGCAATTGCTACCTGCCTTATAAATGATCCGGAAGTGGTATTTTTAGATGAACCTCTTTCCGGCCTTGATGTGCTTGCTGCTGCCGAACTTACTGAATCTATAAAAAGCTGGGTAAAAGAGATGGGGAAAACTGTCATAATTGCCAGTCATAGAATGGACTTTGTAGAAAAGGTTACTAATAAAGTTTTATGGCTCAAAGAGGGAAAAGTGATTTTAGAGGGCAAAACTGAGGACCTTAAAAACTTGAGCAAAGAAGAAGAATATATTTTATATTTGCGAAATTCTACAAAAGCAAGGGAAAAGTTGCGTAAATACGAACTTCAACTTAAGCCTGACTTAAGCTATATGTCCTCATCATGGAGAGTAACTGCGATGGCAGTAGTTATCGGTATGTTGATAATCCTTACTCTTTATGCTTTTGGATTTTTCATAGCATCTTTGGGTATGATTTTTAAACGGGTAGGAGCAACGACATCCATTCTAGAATATCTTATTTTATTCTTTTCAGGAATAGTCATACCCTGGAATACCATGCCAGCTTCACTACGAGTTTTTTCTAATATATTGCCCATGACCTGGGGAGTAAAAGCACTTGAGAGCCTAATTAATGGCGGAAATTTCCTTGGAAGTTTTGTAGGACTAGTAGTTTATACAGTATTAATTGCCATAATTTCTATAGTAACCTTCCGGTATGCCATGCTAGTTGTTAAGAAAAAAGGAGAATATGCTTTTTATTAATATGCTATCTAAGGATATGTAAGTCCCTGTTTTTGAAGTTAAGAAACAGGGACTTAGCAAGTTATAACAATGCCTTATGTTGCAGGTGTATTAGTGAGCCAGCAGTTTCAATTGATTATATTCAGAAGTGTTTATCAGTGTTAGATAAAGAAAAAGATTTTGAGTACTATGTATATATAAAGTCAATAGAAGCGAATTGCTATAGAGACATGAAAGAATATGATAAGGCTTTAGAAATATTTAGAGGACTAGTCGAAGAAATAAATGACAATAATAACCCTTTATTGGGTTTTCTTTATACCAACATTGGAGAAATTTATATGGAAAAAAATGATTTTGAAAAATCAATGGAATATTTAAATGAAGCCGAAAAAATCAGGCGAAAAGAAGATAAAAATTTACTATCACATACTCTTATTGAAAAAGCAAATCTTTATATAAAAATGGGTTTATACAAAGAAGCACGTTCTTTATTGGAAGAAGGCATTGAAATATCCTACAGGAACAAGGATATGGAATACATAGTAAAAGGCAGTTATCTTCTGGCGGAAGTATATAAAAAGTTAGGAAATAAACAGGCTATCATAGAAACATATAAAAGGCTGGCAAACATTCTCCAAAAAAAAATAAAAAATATATTGCATTTTTATTTTCTTATGTTATAATAAGGGCAAAGAAAGGAATATTTGAGAAAGGATAACAAAATATGAGGGGGAAGCTCAAGGTGCTACTCACATCACTGGTACTCCTTGCCTATGTATATGGGGCTTTTATTGTAATTCCACTTGAAAATCCTCCTATTTGGGTAGGTTAAGGGGTAATAATATCAATAGCGGGTTAAAATTGAGCTACTTTTAATAATTTTAAATTAAGTTGTTTCTAACTTTATTAATCTGACCTTGCTGATTTGCTCATTGTAAAAACTAATCTTTAGCCCATCATTATCTTTCAACTTTTATAACAGCAAAAGTTTTAAATATTGCACGATGAGAATAACCCTTGCGGCAATGATCAGAGGAAGGGAATTTAGGCTTTGAAGGCAAGTCTAGATTTTTTAAATATATGAAGAATAGAAATCCAATTTTCAGCTGAGAAGTAAAGAGTTCGAATATATTTTTATAAAGTAATTGAAGCTGGTGGATGTAGGATTTCCTCCTTATGAGTATTTCTCACAATTGAACAATCATAAGGGATTATAAACAAAAGATAAAAATTTAAATTTGAAAGCAATAGTTAAAAAGCACACCTCTTAAGTGACTTAAATTATATAAATCTTAAAAAATACAAAAATAGGAGGTGAGATAATATGTCTGTGGTGATCCATGAAGGGATTTATCAGATTCACTGGTGTATTCATGGTGGGGTTGTAGCGATGCCACTTTCACTAACTAACCGAGCGCTAGAAGAAGTTGCCTCAGAAATTGTTGAGAAAGGAATAATTGGTATACGGGAAGAGCAGATCTTAAAGCAGTTGTTTGCGGACAAGTTAGCATTATCAGAATCATTGTCTTGGGAAAAGTAAATTCTAAAATGAGAAGAGTTAAACTAACTGAGTGAGAAAGGAGAGCATGGCATATGCAAATTGAAATGGTAACAAAAGAAGAGTTATTGACTATGCTAAATAACCTTGACGTTATTGTATTAAACGTTCTTCCTCGCGATTGGTATGAGCAGGCTCACATTAAGGGTTCGATATCAATCCCCCTGGAGGAGTTGCCAAACCATTTAAACTGTTTGTCTAAAGATAAGCTTATTGTTACGTATTGTGCAAGCTACGAATGTACATCCTGTATCGAGGCAGCGGAATTGTTGGCTAACTATGGATTTAATGTAAAGGTTTATAGAGGAGGTACTAAGGAATGGATAGAGGCGGGTCTTCCGTGGGAAAGCAGCACATAAATATTGATCATCCTCTCAATATTCTGCGTAATTCTCCCCATTACACCTCGGACCCACATTTCCGACGTAGAGTAGATATGCGAATAGCTCGGGAACAAAAGTTTGCTGGAGGTCGCCTCTTCAATCTTGATATAGAGATTACCACTATTTGTAATCTTGCTTGCCGAACGTGCTACAATGTATCGAATAAGCCACAAATTATGACAGTGGAGCAATTTAGTCGTATTTTAGCAGATGCTCGACAACTTGTGGAGTGTTTAGAGATGGATGGACTTTGGCTTACAATTTCTGGGGGAGAGCCATTGACAAATAACTGGATATGGGACATGCTTCAGTTGGCTCAAGGGCCGGATATTAAAGGTATTGCAATTATCACTAATGGTACACTTATTAACCAAGAAACAGCAAAGCTTATGGAATCTTTAGGTATTTCTGAGGTCATGATATCCCTAGATGGAGCTAGTGCACAAACCCACGATGCTATCAGAGGACAAGGTTCGTTCGCCAGGACTATGAGAGGCGTAGAGATACTAATAAAATACTGTTCTAATATATTTCTTGGATGTACCATGACTCTTACTACACTAAATATGGACAATATTGAAGATTATGTTGATTTAGCTTTTCAAATGGGATTTAATTATGTGTGGATTAACCCTCCGATTTATTGTGGACGTATAGTACAATCAGAGCTTGATATCTCTTACGAAGAACATTTACGAATTATGAAGCTTGTTAGAGAACTTGATACCAGGTATTTTAGACAGGCTTTTGCAGTATATTATAATGTCCCGTATTACCCTCTTACTGATCCCATCTCGCCCTATTTGGATCTGAGTACAGCTTGTCCTTGGGGGCGTACCAACCTAACTATTACTGCTGATGGTTCAGTCCTTCCCTGTTTATACAGTAGAGATTTGTGTTTAGGAAATATTTTTGAGCAATCTCTAATCGTTCTTTATCATTCATCTGTGCTGGAAGGAGTTCGTAACGGATCGCTGCTTGCTGAACCGTGCTGTTCTTGTTTATACCGCGAATTCTGCGGGGGGTGCCGTGCTAGAACGTACTATCTTACTGAAGATTGGTTTGCTGCGGATCCCTGGTGCCCCCTTGTCAGAGGTTTAAACGAGGAGCAAGTTAGAGTTTTTCCATCCAATTTACCAAAGGAAAAGGTAGGAGGAAATTGACATGACTGAACATTCAACTAATGGAAAAATACTCTATACCTACTATATTCGCCGTTATATTATTGCTGTATGCCTTATAGAGTTTTTTGCTTTTAAAATTCTTGATCCTTACTATATTCAATTTATGACTACAGAAAAGGGACTCGGGTTAACACCTACCCAATTTGGATTTTTTGTATCACTTGCTTCAGCAGTGACCTCTGCTATCGATTACCTGTCTGGAGCTTTTGCAGACCGGCTGGGCCGTAGGCTCTCTTGGGGATTGGCAATGTTTTGCTATGGTGCAGGAATGTTATGGCTCAGCTCGATTTCTGCCTTTGGTCCTGCACTTGTTACTGCTGTATTAATGGGAATTTCTTATGCTTTTACGAGCGGTGCACGGGAAGCATGGCTCTATGATAGTGTTGGACAAGAAGGGACAAGGGAAGCTTTTGGTAAACTTTACCTTTACTCTATTCCATTTACTGCGATAGGAATGGTGGTTGCATATATTCTGGGAAGTCTTGGCAGCCTGCGTATTCCAATTGCTTTGACTGGCGTTATCATTATAGCCAATGGGTTTTTTATCATGACCTTTCCTGAGAACTATGGAAATTACCGTCGCCGAGGGTGGTTGGAGATACTCAAAACGGGATTTTATCAGTTTTTAGAAAGTCGTGTTCTATGGATTACAGCAGTTCAGAGTTTTTTCTTTACACTTCCCATTTGGATCACAACTGCCTGGTGGATTACTTACATGGTGGAACAGTTTGGAGTTGACCTGAAAGGGACGGCTTTTGCTTTTGGTGTTACTTCATTGGCTGCAGCAGTGACAGGTTTTTATATTTGCAAGATAAAAATCACCGATTACAGGAAACTAATTCTTTGGCCAACACTATTATCAGCGCTTGCCTTTTTATTAATGCCGTTAGTTCCTGTGCCTTGGGCTTTTGTGGCCTTAGTTATTGTTGCGATTGCCTCCAGTTATTTGAGGGGGAGTGGTATTACCCTTTTAGAGAATGAACAGATTAGCGTCGAACGGGCAACAGCACTATCCTTTTTGAATACTCTTCGTAGTGCTTTCTGGGCAGTAACTCCTCTCTTATGGGGGACTCTTATCTCAGTTTTGGGGCTTAAGGTCATGTTCTTTTTTGCAGGAGTAGCTTCGCTGATTTCCTTGTTTTTGTTAAAACTTGCGTTAGTGCTAAGAGGTGAAGATTCATGAAACAGATTGTTGTACCCGATAGACCTTACCACTTGTCTTGGGATCTTACTACAGCATGTCACCTCCATTGTAACTTTTGCTACAACACCGAAAGAAAATTATATCCAACCGAAACACGAGATCTAATTGAAACAATACTTGACAATGTAGTAGAATTGAAACCACTACATCTAGGCATTGGAGGAGGCGATCCATTGTTAAGTCCGTACATTAGCTGGATATTGCAGCAGTTAGCGGAACGAATGGGGGATGAAATGCCGATTATTACAATTGATACTATGATGGTAAACCAACGTGAAGATGTTGTACAACAGGTCTGGCGACTCAACAAGGACCTTGGAGATAATAGGATACAGTTTTATCTAAGCATCCACGGGAGCCCTGAAGTTCATGACAAAATTGTCGGATATAAAGGACACTTTAAGGAACAAATTGAAGGTATCAAATTGTTAAAGCGATATGGGATTAACTTCAGCTTGGGTATTGTACCGACAAAGGAAAACTTTAATCAGCTTGACACAGTACTTATATTGGCTTTGTACTGGGGGGCTGGATTACTAAACATTTCCCAATTTGTTCCTATTGGCAAAGGTGCAAAGGCATATGAGCAAAATCTGAGTTCCGAACAATATAAATGGCTTCTGGATTGGATTATGACACGTAATACCCAATTAGGCTACCGATATATAGTGACTCATGAGCACTGGATAGCAGCTGTTGATCGGGAACTGCTTATGAATAGTCTTTTTATTGGTTGCAGCGCGGGGATTTACTATTTTGGAGTACGTAGTAATGGTGATGTTGTTCCTTGCCAGCTTAACTCGTATGTGCTCGGCAATGTGTGCAACACAAGATTAACCGAAATTTGGCGAAATCATCCTGTGTTACGACGATGGAGAGAACGAGAGGTTGAGGGAAGATGTAGAGATTGTCCATTGGTTTTCAAATGCGGGGGTTGTCGTTGTAATGCTGTAGCATATAGTGGAAACTTTTTAGGGGAAGATCCACTTTGTCCTTTTTCACCAGAAGAATTAATCAGAGCAATTAACTTGAATCAAGCAAGCAAAAAAATAACTACTGAAAGGACTGATGCCTATTTGTCAGAAATAAACATTAGAAATGACACAAGAATTGTAAAACTCGTTACACTTGCAACGTGGCAAGGAGATTCTTTGATTATCCGTAATGAGGCACGAAATACTTTCGTGGAGCTCACAGGTGATGCATCAAATATCTATTGTTTAATTCCATCCCAATGTGGGATTGCCTTGAATGACCTCAGGTTAGTTTTCAAGAAACAAACAGGAAGAGAACTCCCTCTAGGGGAACTTAGGGCATTAATTAGTTCGGGTGTTTTAGGATGTGTTATCGAATAGCATATTTTCTGCGGTCACGGCACTTCAAGATATGTAAGGGACGTATTTATGAAATCAAAACTTACGAAGATTCCAAGGTTCATTGTATGATGTACAGTGGGAGGACTGTTATTGTGGAGAGTGATGGCGGTTCTAAGATGTTCACACTTCCTAAAGCTGCTGTACGGAAACCAGATCCTGGAGATATATATGTTGAGAGAGGGCTTCTTGATACACAAGGCTTGCTTGCTGCTGTGGAAACAGTAGCAAACTATTCTGTCGATGCAGTACTTTCTTTTTATCATGAAGAAAGGACAATAGAAATAGATGGTTTTGTCAAGTACCAGCGTATGGGATTTTATGTGTTACAATTTCAGGAAAATTCTAGATTTTATATATATGCGGACTATGTTCCAGAAAAGTTGAAAGAACTGTGTATTTTTCACATGTTGCCTCACCGGGTAGTTTTTCCAAACAATTTACCGATCCTCTTAAGTCCTAATGTTGTTGGTTACATCTTCCATAAATGGGTTCATTTATTAGAACTTGACTTTTTAGGTTATGAAACTGCGTTGAGTATCAAAAATCTTCCGATTTTTGGTGAGTGTGTCGATCTACAAATCTTCGAGGATCCAAAGGCAGAGACCATTGGATTCAATGCTTTCAATGACGATGCCCGAATTACAAGGCGGATCCCTATTGTAGAACAAAGCAGAATAGTTGGGTTTATAGATAGTTCTGCATACCCATATCATTATCTTGGATGTGGATATCTTGGGTACAATAATAGTGCTTTCCCTATTCCACGCACAACCAACCTAGTAATTCAAGCTAGGCCAATAGTATATGAGAGTGAGAGGGCATTAGTGATCACTGAACTTGATCTGGAGCTTTTAAATAAGGATCCTGTTTCTACTCGGATTCGGATTAAGAATTGCGAAGGCGTTTATATAGAACGTGGGATGCCTATATATAGGGTAAATTGGAAAGTTGGAATTGAAACAACAGTTCAAGAGTTAGTATGTAGTATGATCTTTCTGGATTCTTCGAACATTCACCTTACCGTAGTTGGTGGAATTTGTGTCAAAAATGGTATTGCAGTACGCTCTGCTCAAAGTGCCCCACCAGTACTACTTGAAGGGTTATTAGGAAAGAGTTTGCTGCCAAGATAAAGGCCTGAATCTATAGAGATTACTAACAATCTTTCATCTGCTAGGAATATCAAAAAGAAATTAATTGATTTCTTAAAAGCAATTATCCTGAAAAAGGAATATTTGCACAATTATATAAAAAATTAGTAACTTTAGGTGTAAGTTATAGTGTTTCAGGACAATAAATCGGGAAAAGAGTTATAAAAAATATTACTGTTTAGAAGTTGAAAAATCGAAAACAAGTAAACCACTGATATAGGTAAAGACAAACGGTAAAATGTCAAGGGGGTAATTAAAAATTTTTTGAGACATTTAAAGGGCAAAAAGGCAAAAAAATACCCTTCTCCCAATATACCAATAAATGGAATTGGAAGTTCCAAAACAGAGTTCTTTATTAATTTTTAACAAAAGAGTATTTAAATACTAACAACACCTCTTTCTTGGTATATTTGACCTTTGCTGAGCATTGCAAAGATCAGAGGGATTAATCTTCTAGCAGTTAAGACGAGGGCACGTTTATGTTGGTGTTTAGGTACCTCGCGATACTTCTTGTTGTAGTACTCTTTAAACCTCACTGTGTGCACCCTAACACAGTTAGCAGCTTCAACAAGATAGTATCGCAGGTACTGATCACCACACTTAACCAAAGAAGTATCCTGGGCATTAAAATTACCTGACTGATATTTATTCCAGATGAGGCCGGCATACTTGGCAAGAGCAGCTTCATTATTAAACCTTTTGATATCTCCAATTTCGGCGATGATACCAGCAGCAAGGACGTCCCCAATGCCGTGGATAGTAGTTAGAGTTTGATTAAAAGCTTTAAGCTGTCTTGATATTTCGCCGTCAAGCTTTTTAAGTTAAGATTCGAGGAAGCGAATATTTTCGAGTGTCATAGAAAGAGCTAAGTCGTTTGCTTCAGCGAGATCAGGGTGAAGCCTGTAAGCTCTGTTAGCAGCAGCTTTTAAAGTTTTGGCGATTTGAGTAGGATCTGAGAGTCTGTTATTGCCGTTTTTCACAATAAAGTCTATAAGGTCATCAAGAGGCATGGAAGCAGTATCATCAGGAGTAAAATTTTCAATGATAGCTAAGGATGATATTGAACTGTTGAGCAAGAGAGATAGTGAAATCTATAAGCTGTTGAGCGCCATCTAAATCATTGGGGAAGAATAAAGCTTTTTTAACTAAGCGGTTACCGGCCTCATCAATAAAGGAAGCAGCATTTAATTCGCTAGAGATATCAATGCCCACGATAAGTGTAGAGCTCATGGATAAATTCACGCTTCTTTTTGTAAAAAGTTTTTTGAAGGTCCTTTGTCTCTTAAGTTTTTGTAATACACCCTCGCCGTGGGAAGTAAGTAGCTTTCTCAATGAGCATTTCTTTCACCTCCCATATAATATGATTGTAATCCACATTAAAAATTTAATAATAAACACACAAATTAAATCCTTAAAAACCATTTTTACCCTGGTAAAACAATCTCATAATTAAATTTCTCATTTTTATTTAAATGGTCCTTTGTCTCTGATAAACTTAAAAGTGGAAGGTCCTTTTAAGTTTACTGAGGTAATTTTGAACTCATCTCTGTGGCATGCTGGTAAAGCAGCATTACCACTCGGCAAAAGATATATGGATGGACTTACTAGATGAAATCGATGAACCACTCTTGCTTTTGAAGATGTATAATCTCCAGTTTGGTTTGTGTAATGCGAAAGTAGCGGATTCCTATATCGTTGGTCCAGATGGCTCGTTGTATGGTTGTTTCTCGCTGGTAGGTTACAAGGAGGGAAAGATTGGGGATATAGAGGAGGGTTTTAACTTCAGGTATGCAGAATTTCTATTCAGTATAGATAGAAAGGTAGTACGATGCTTAGAGAAAAAGTGTCCATTTGTTCCTTTATGCACCGGTGGATGTTTTTACCATGCGTATGTTGAGGCAGGCGATCTTTTTGAAACAGCGTGTCTTCAGAGCTTTTATAGTGAAATATGGTTGCCGACAAAAGCAAGTATATATGAAAGAGTAATAGAGAAGTTAAGTGTTTCTAGTTTAAAAGATAACAGTAAGGAGTAAGTGAAGTTATGCTGTTGGAAGTGCGAAACTTGACAAAAGTGTATAAGAGAGGGAATCAACAGATTAAGGCAAATGACAATATTAACTTTTTTGTTGAGCGTGGTGACGTACTAGGAATTTTGGGGCCAAATGGGGCTGGCAAGACCACTTTGATAAAGCAGATTGCAACTTTGCTAATCCCTGACCAAGGAGACATCCTGTACAAAGGAGTATCCCTCCTAAAAAAGCCTGAGATAATAAGAGGACGATTTTCTTTTCTTTGGGAAGGCACGCAAAATGTATATCATTACTTAACCGGAGAAGCTAATATTCTCTACTTTGCATACCTTAATCAGGTTCCATCTTCTGTTGCTAGGAGAAGATGCGAAGAGCTTTTAAGAAAACTGGATCTGTATGAAGTTAAGGACCAGTATGTATTCACATATTCAGCAGGAATGAGGAAAAAACTTGCAATTGCTACCTGCCTTATAAATGATCCGGAAGTGGTATTTCTAGATGAACCTCTTTCCGGTCTTGATGTGCTTGCTGCTGCTGAACTCACCGAATCTATAAAGAGCTGGGTAAAAGAGATGGGGAAAACTGTCATAATTGCCAGTCATAGAATGGACTTTGTAGAAAGGGTTACTAATAAAGTTTTATGGCTCAAAGAGGGAAAAGTCATTTTAGAGGGTAAAACTGAGGACCTTAAGAACTTAAGCAAAGAAGAGGAATATATTTTATATTTGCGGAATTCTGCAAAAGCAAGGGAAAAGTTGCGTAAATACGAACTTCAATTTGAAATTTTATCGGATGTTACTTTAAAAACAACCTTACGGCTGGGGCAAAAGGAATTGTTTTATTCGGTTTTTTCCGATCCTGATTTTGAAGTGTTAAACTTGGAGAAAAAAAGTCCGGATTTTGAGGCGATTTTTAGGAGGTTATATGGTGAGTGTAGTGAAAGCAATTAAAGCTGAGTTTTTTAAGTTTTACTTTGACCTAAAGCGATACTTATTCAACTACATTGTTGGACTTATTTCAACTGCTATTTTTTTGAGTGGGCTCTACTGGGCAGTAAATTCCTTGTTTACGCAGAGTGGGCAGGCAGTAGCTTTTGTTGGATTGCTGCTGTGGCTTTTTACCCCATCTGCGTTATCTGATGCCACAAGTCATCTTGCAGAGGAACGATACTTGGGAACGCTGGAACGCATATCTATAACCAAGACCCCATTTATTCATATTTTGATTGCTCGCAATATTGTGCATTGCCTGTTTACTCTAATTCAGACTCTTGTGGTTGGTGGCATACTCTATGTGGTGTTTAAGCCTGACTTAAGCTATATGTCCTCATCATGGAGAGTAACTGCGATGGCAGTAGTTATCGGTATGTTGATAATCCTTACTCTTTATGCTTTTGGATTTTTCATAGCATCTTTGGGTATGATTTTTAAACGGGTAGGAGCAACGACATCCATTCTAGAATATCTTATTTTATTCTTTTCAGGAATAGTCATACCCTGGAATACCATGCCAGCTTCACTACGAGTTTTTTCTAATATATTGCCCATGACCTGGGGAGTAAAAGCACTTGAGAGCCTAATTAATGGCGGAAATTTCCTTGGAAGTTTTGTAGGACTAGTAGTTTATACAGTATTAATTGCCATAATTTCTATAGTAACCTTCCGGTATGCCATGCTAGTTGTTAAGAAAAAAGGAGAATATGCTTTTTATTAATATGCTATCTAAGGATATGTAAGTCCCTGTTTTTGAAGGTAGGAAACAGGGACTTAATTTTATCTTTGAAAGGTCGATTTCTCCTTCGGGAGAACTTTTTCTTGTTTACAAGCTCTGTTGATGTTAAAATAAATAAAAGGAGAGGAGAAGAATGAGGGTATTGGGAATAGATCCGGGAATTGCCACATTGGGATATGGAGTCGTTGAGTACAAGAACAACAAATTTTCTCCCATAGTTTATGGAGCCATCACTACAGATGCGGGAGTTGACAAGGCGTTTCGTCTTTACACCCTATATAAGGGACTTGAAGATATTATAAAGCTTTATCGTCCAGAGATTGTAGCGATTGAAGAGCTTTTCTATAATAAAAATTCTAAGACGGTAATTACAATTGGAGAAGTTAGAGGGATTTCAATACTGGCTGCTGTAAATTCTGGGGTAAAAGTGTATGAGTATACCCCCCTACAGGTGAAACAGGCAGTAGTTGGGTATGGGAGAGCGGAAAAACAGCAGGTTCAGCAGATGGTAAAGGTGCTTTTAAATCTTGATGAGATACCAAAGCCAG
>Ga0224486_100279_pt1 | contig 20100 bp, 21 predicted proteins | sample TexhydDE_CT_test_FD_172013 | JGI IMG/M metagenome (GOLD analysis project Ga0224486, IMG submission 172013) | Fracking water microbial communities from deep shales in Oklahoma, United States - hydraulically fractured wells DE_CT_test ... | reverse complement strand
AAATCTTAAGGATGCGCCCTTTGTTAAAAAATTTAGAGAGGCCAGAAACAGGATTTTGAAGGCGGCGGAAAAAATAAAGTTTTATAGGGATAACAGGGAAAAGGTTAGGTTTTATTACAAAAAACTTTTGATATATCTTTATCAAAAGAAAGCCTTAGAAAGAGGGAATTACTCTGTAAAGGACGTATACGAGAAAGTTACGGCTTCTTTTGAAAATGTAAGGGAACCAATGGAAAGGGTAAGCCGACTTTATGAAAAGGTAAGGTATGGGAAATACTATCCTAAAAGGGAAGAAGTGGAGGAATTTATAAAAGAAATTGGAAAGGTGATGAAAGTTAAGGGTTGACTAAAAAGCTGAAAAGGTTTAAAATAAAAATGTAAAACTGAATATTAAAGCCTTATGGTCCTGTGATAGGTTAAAAGGGAAGACGGGTGAGAATCCCGCGCAGCCCCCGCTACTGTGAGGGAGGACGAAGCCCTAGCAAGCCACTGTCCGGCCCTCAACTTGAGTTTAAGTTGAGTGCCGGATGGGAAGGCAGGGTGGAGGATGAGTCCCGAGCCAGGAGACCTGCCATAAGGTTTTAGAAGTTCGCCTTCGGAGGGAAGGTTGAACCTTTTTGAAGTTTTGTGCAAAAAGGTCTTCCTCTGAAGGGAAGGCCTTTTTTATATAAAATTTTTGAAAGGAGTTTTTTCTATGAAAAAAGGCTATGTGCAGGTATACACTGGGGACGGCAAGGGGAAGACTACTGCAGCTTTGGGACTTGCTTTCAGGGCAGTTGGAAGGGGTATGAAAGTTATAATGTTTCAGTTTTTAAAAGGGATGGCTACAGGGGAGTTGAAATCGGCAGAACTTCTAAAGCCTAATTTTGAGATAAAAAGATTTGCAGAGTCTAAGAAATTCACATGGGAGATGACAGAAGAAGAACTTAAGGAACTGAAGAGCAGGGTTAGAGAAGAGTATGAAGAGCTTCTTAGAATATTAAAAAGTGGAGAGTATGACATTGTGATTGTAGATGAGGCAATGGCAGCCATACACGCAGGACTTTTAAGTGTGGAAGATGCGTTGAGGTTGATAGAGGAAAAGCCAGAGAGTGTGGAACTAATTTTGACAGGAAGGAGTGCTCCTCAAGAAATCATAGAAAAGGCTGACCTTGTGACAGAGATGAAGGAGATAAAACATTATTACAAGAAGGGAGTTCCTGCGAGGGTCGGCATAGAGATTTGAGATTAATTGACTTACTCAAAAGTAAGAGTTAAAATGAAATTAAAACTGAATATTAAAGCCTTATGGTCCTGTGATAGGTTAAAAGGGAAGACGGGTGAGAATCCCGCGCAGCCCCCGCTACTGTGAGGGAGGACGAAGCCCTAGCAAGCCACTGTCCGGCCCTCAACTGAGCGCGTTAGTAAGGAGAAAAGAGGGAGAGAAATTGCGTTCAGTTGAGTACCGGATGGGAAGGCAGGGTGGAGGATGAGTCCCAAGCCAGGAGACCTGCCATAAGGTTTTTAAAAGTTCGCCTTCGGAGGGAAGGTTGAACGACCTTTGTGTGTTTTTAAGTGAAAAAGGTCTACCTCCGCAAGGGGTAGGCCTTTTTTGATAGATAAGACAAAATTTTTAGATAGGAGGGTACTTATGAAAAGATTCAAAGGGATAGTTGCGTTTCTTGTAATATTTGCTTTAGTATTTTCACTTGCTGCTTGTTCTACTCAAAATGCTACAAAGCCCCAGGAAACAGCGAAACCAGCCGAAGAGGTAAAGACACAGTTTCCGCTGAAAATTACAGACTTTCTTGGCAGAGAAGTGACGATTGAAAAGCAACCAGAGAGAATTGTATCTTTGGTGCCTTCAGTTACAGAGCTTCTGTTTGCGATAGGGGCAGGGAGCAAAGTAGTTGGAGTTACTGATTTTGATAATTATCCTGAAGAAGTGAAGGACATACCCAAAGTGGGAGGTTTTAAAGGACCCAACATAGAGGCGATAACGGCTCAAAAGCCTGACATAATATTTGCTTCCAGATTATCAGGGAAAGAACAGATGGAATCTTTGGAGAAGATGGGGATACCTGTTGTAGTGCTGGATGCTCAGAATTTTGATCAAATATATCAGTCGATAGAACTTCTTGGTAAAATAACAGGAAATGAGAAAAAAGCAGAAGAAGTCATAAACGATATGAAGAATAAAATAAAAGAGATAAGCGATAAGGTAAAAGACCTTCCAAAAGCAAAAGTATTTTACCTGGTCTCTCTTGATGGCAACTGGACTGCAGGGAAAGGCACATTTATTGACGAGATTATAAACCTCGCAGGTGGAGAAAATGTGGCCTCCGATGTGAACGGATGGGTTCAGTACAGCATTGAAGAGCTGGTGAAGAAAAACCCTGATGTCATAATAACATCACCTCATGCTGGAGATATGAAGGACCTTAAGAATATGGCTGGATACAAAGACACAAATGCCGTGAAAAATGACAAGGTATTTGTGGTGTCCAATGACGACATAATTGTAAGAGGAACAAATAGGATTGTATTAGGGCTTGAAGAAGTAGCAAAATTCTTACATCCGGAGGCATTTAAATAAAGTGAAGGCTAAGAGAGGTTTTTATTTCGCATCAGCATTTTTACTCCTTCTTTTGATGATGGCTCTTTCAATTTCTGCAGGGGCGGTTAAAATCCCCCTGCAGGAAATACTAAATGTGCTTTTGGGGAAAGGGGATGAAGTCAACAGGCGCATTATACTTACATTAAGGCTTCCAAGAGTGATAGAATCAGCTCTTGTGGGCATGGGACTATCTGTTGTGGGAGCTTTTTTCCAGGGGCTTTTGAGAAATCCCATGGCAGACCCTTATGTCTTGGGTATATCTTCGGGTGCAGCTTTTGGAGCTACAATTGCCATAATAATGGGTTTAGGCATATTTGGCTTAAGCTCTATGGCTTTCATAACAGCCCTTTTGACAGTATTTTTTGTGTACACTGTGTCAAGGACGGGTTCCAGGCTTTCAATGAGCACAATGCTTCTGGCTGGAATTGCTATAAGCGCTTTCATGTCTGCCATAATCTCTTTGCTCATGCTTTTAAACCATGACCAGTTTTCACGGATTGTCTTCTGGACTATGGGGGGTTTTAGCCTTGTGAGCTGGCAACAGGTTATCTACTCTTCCCCTTTAATACTCATAGGTTCTTTTGTGATGTATGCATTTTCAAGGGATGTAAATGCCATTTTAACAGGGGAAGAATCTGCAGAGCATTTAGGTGTGAATGCGGAGCTTGTCAAGAAAATTATACTTATCTTGGGGTCATTGGTGACAGCTTCTTGTGTTTCTGTTGGAGGAATCATAGGCTTTGTAGGGCTTATAGTTCCACATATTTCAAGGCTGATTGTAGGACCTGACAACAGAGTTCTGGTTCCCTTTAGTGCTCTTTTTGGCGCTTCTTTTCTTACCTTTGCAGACCTTTTGGCGAGAGTGATTTTAAAGCCTGTAGAGATGCCAATAGGGATAATTACGGCGACTTTTGGAGGGCCCTTTTTCCTGTATCTCCTTGTAAGGAGCAAGCAAAAAAATGAAGGAATGTGATATTATGTCTATTTTAGAAGTGAAAGACCTCTACTTTTCTTATGGGCAGAAGCGGGTATTAAAAGGGATAAATTTAAAAGTGGACAAAAGTGAAATGATAGGAATAATAGGAGCGAATGGGAGCGGGAAGACCACTCTTTTAAGAAATATTTCAGGATATCTTAAGCCTGACAAGGGGAGTGTGCTAATATTTGGGAAAAACATACGAAGCTTAAGTGTGAAGGAAAGGGCAAAGCTTATAGGATATGTGCCACAGGATATAATATACGATTTTGAGTTTACATGTTATGACATAGTGATGATGGGGAGGATTCCCTACCTTAGAAGATTTCAGTCAGAAGGAAAAGAAGACAAAGAAATTGTGAGAGAAGCGATGGAAATGACAAACACGTGGCAGTTCAAAGATAAGCCAGTGAGGGAGCTTTCCGGAGGAGAAAGGCAGAGAGTGTATATAGCAAGGGCTTTAGCGCAGAGGCCGAAGATTTTGCTCATGGATGAACCGGTCTCCCATCTTGACATAAAGTACCAGATAGAAGTTTTATCAATTGCAAAAGAATTGAGCTTAAACGGCATACTTGTAATATCCGTACTGCATGATGTTAATTTGGCATCTCAGTTTTGTGACGAAATCGTCATAATGAGGGAAGGTACTATAATGGCAAAAGGGGAGCCTAAAAAGGTGCTTACCTTTGAAAATATAAAACTGGCATTTTCAATAGATGTTCAGATATTTGAAGACCCGATTACCAGAACCCCTTACATCATACCTTCTTTAAATGGAAAGGAGAAGCTGAAAGTTGTGTAGAGCTTTCATGATAGCTGGAACCCATTCGGGGGCAGGTAAGACTACTTTAAGTCTTGGGATCATGGGCGTTCTTTCAAAGAAGTATAATGTTAGGCCTTTCAAAGTTGGACCTGACTATATAGATACTGCCTACCACAGGTATGTGACAAGGAATTTTTCAGTGAATCTCGACCTTTTTATGCTGGGAGAGGAGAATCTCAAAAATTTGTTTTATAAAAATGCATCACGTGCGGATGTTTCAATAATAGAAGGGGTCATGGGGCTTTACGACGGGATAGATACGACATCAAGAGGAAGCAGTGCCCACATAGCAAAGCTTGTAAATGTGCCTGTTGTGCTCGTGGTGGATGCTTCTTCTATGGCAGCTAGTGTCTCGGCTTTAATAATGGGATATATCTATTACGACAAAGATGTAGACATAAGAGGAGTTATTCTGAATAAAGTTGGAAGTGAAAGGCACTACACCCTCTTAAAAGAGGTTATAGAGAGGGATTTGAATATTGAAGTTTTTGGTTATCTTCCTAAAGATGTGGAACTTGAGCTTCCTGAAAGGCATTTAGGACTTTTACCTGTATATGAGACAGAAAATTTAGATAAAAAATTGGAAAAATTATATGGCTATATTGAAAATTGCATTGATGTGGAAAAATTGATGAATTTGACAGTTAAGCTGCCTGATTTTATTGAAAAGGAAGATAGAGTCCTGAAAGAGAAAAAGGTAAAAATAGCTTATGCTTATGACGAGGCTTTTAACTTTTACTACAAAGAAAGTCTTGAAACCTTAGAGGAAATGGGGGCACATCTTATTCCTTTCAGCCCTCTTGATGATGAAAGACTTCCAGAAGGAACTGAGGGACTTTACATTGGGGGTGGGTTTCCAGAGGTTTTTGCGAAAAGGCTCAGTGAAAATGAGAGTATGTTGAGAGAAATAAAAGAAGCTGTTGAAAAAGGCATGCCTGTTTACGCTGAATGCGGGGGACTTATGTATCTTTCAAAAGGCATAAGGGATTTAGAAGGGAATAGATACAGCATGGTGGGAGTTTACGACTTTGAAGTAGTGATGACAAAAAAATTGCAGAGGTTTGGATATGTGGAAGCTGAAATTACCATGGATAATGTGCTCTTCAAAAAAGGTGAAAGGATAAAGGGACATGAGTTTCACTATTCTCGCATAGAAGGTTTTTCACAAAATGCCTCTTATATTGTGAATAAACCGGGCAAGGAAGAGAAGTGGGAATGTGGATTTGTGTACAAAAACTCTCTTGCAAGCTTTGTTCACATAAACTTATACACATACAAAGAAGGAGTGAAGAGATTTTTAGACAGGTGTTCATCTTTTGGGAGGAAATAGTATGGCGTTGAAACTTATGATACAGGGTACGGCCTCTTCAGTGGGTAAAAGCCTTATTGTCACAGCTTTGTGCAGGATATTCAAACAGGATGGACTTAAAGTTGCGCCTTTTAAATCTCAAAATATGGCTTTGAACTCCTATATTACAGAAGAAGGGCTGGAAATAGGGAGAGCTCAGGCTGTTCAGGCAGAAGCGGCAGGAATAAAGCCTTCCTATCACATGAATCCAATACTTCTAAAGCCTAGCTCTGACAAGAAAAGCCAGGTTGTCTTAAGAGGAAGAGTCTATGAAAACATGAGTGCAGAAGAATACTTTAAGTTCAGACCCAAGCTTTTGGAACTCATAAAAGAGGACTTTGACTTTCTTGCCAAAAGAAATGACGTGGTGGTCATAGAAGGAGCAGGAAGTCCTGCAGAGATAAACTTAAAAGAGAAGGATATTGTCAACATGGGCTTGGCAGAGCTGGTAAATGCGCCAGTGCTACTTGTTGGCGACATAGATAGAGGAGGAGTGTTTGCTTCAATTGCCGGCACAATGCTTCTTCTCGATGAAAAAGAAAGAAATCGCGTAGAAGGAGTTATAATAAACAAATTCAGGGGAGATATAGAAATATTAAAGCCGGGGCTTAAAATGCTTGAAAATATAATACAAAAAGAAGTGCTAGGAGTTATACCCTATATGGATGTGCACATTGATGAAGAAGACGGGGCTACTGACAGATTTTATACAAAATGTGCCCAGGGAGAAGTGAATGTAGCTATAATAAACCTTCCTCACATATCCAATTTTACTGATTTTGACCCTCTTACAAAAATTCCAGGTGTAAAGATAAAGTATGTGAACAAAGGAGAAAGAATAGGGGATTGTGATGTTTTGATAATACCGGGAACCAAAAACACGATAGGGGATTTAAAGGTTTTAAAAGATTATGGCTTGGATAAAGAGATTTTAAACTTGAGGGGGAAAGGGAAATTCATAATTGGGATATGCGGTGGATTTCAGATGCTTGGAAAAGTAATAAAAGACCCCTATCACATAGAGAGCGATACAGAGGAAATGGAAGGGTTGGGACTTCTTAGTATAGAGACAGTGATTGAGCGTGAAAAAACTACTTCAGAGACTAAAGCGTTCTTGGGAGAAGAACTGCCGGATATTCTTTCATCTTTGAAAGGACTTTTTGTGACAGGGTACGAAATACATATGGGGGAAAGTCACATTTTAGAGGAAGAGGGGCACTTTTCAGTTATTGTGGAAAGGAATAAAGAAAAAGTAAAAGTTCTGGATGGAGCAGTGAGTGAAGATGGTAGAGTATTCGGGACATATATTCACGGCATTTTTGAAAACAGCCTTTTTACGAAGAAATTTATAAACATTGTAAGGAAAGAAAAAGGGCTTACTCCTTTAGAAGAGGTCATCAATTACAGAGAATTTAGAGAAAAAGAATATGACAGGCTTGCAGATATTGTGAGAAACTCCCTTGACATGGAAAGGATATACCAGATAATGGAGAGGTATAGAGACAGATGAAAGTGTATCTTGCATATATTCTCGATTTGATTTTAGGGGACCCTGAGGGTTATCCTCATCCTGTAAGGCTGATAGGATCTCTTATATCAAAAGAAGAAAGAATAATAAGAAAATATGCAAAAGGTGAAAAAGCTTTAAAAATTGCAGGATTTGTCATGTGCCTTTTTACAACTGCTGTAGCGTATTTTGTGACATATCTTCTCATCTATTTGGTGGGTTTTATAAATTGTTACTTTCAATATTTCCTCGAAGTAGTGCTCATATACACAACTCTTGCGACAAAAGACCTGGCAAAAGCGGCTTACAGAGTTTTTAAACCTTTAGAAGAGAAAGATTTAGAAACTGCTCGGAAAAAACTTTCTCTCATAGTGAGCAGGGATACTGAAAAATTAGAGGAAAAAGACATAATAAGAGGAGTTTTGGAGACAGTTTCAGAAAATATCTCAGACGGAATAATAGCTCCGATGTTTTACGCATTTTTAGGAGGAGCCCCTCTTGCAATGCTTTATAAAGCTGCAAGTACCTTGGATTCTATGGTGGGATATAAAAATGAAAAGTACAAAGACTTGGGCTTTGCTTCTGCGAAGTTAGATGATATTTTGAACTTCATACCTGCGAGAATAACTGGTCTTCTGATAGTAATCTCTTCCTTTTTACTGGGTTATGACTACAAAAACAGTTTCAGGATTTTTATGAGGGATAGGTTAAAGCACGAGAGTCCCAATAGCGCCCATGGGGAAGCTGCTTTGGCTGGAGCGCTGGGTGTAGAGCTGGGAGGGTTAAATTACTATTTTGGAAAGCCTGTTATAAAGCCTAGGTTAGGAGACAAAAAAGTTGATTTATCTTTAAAACACATAAAAGACAGCGTAAAAATAATGTATATGACCTCTTTTATAGGGTTAATCGTATTTTATCTATTCGAAATTTTCTTTAAAAAATTGATTTGAAAGGGGAGATTTGAATGAAAGAAAAAGAGGTATCTTTAGGGAATGTGAAGACTCTCACTTTAGTTGCCATGTTAATAGCTCTGTCAGCTGTAGGGGCTTTGATTAAAATCTTTAACACGGTCGCCTTTGATTCAATGCCTGGATATTTTGCGGCTTTGTATCTGGGAAGCTTGTATGGAGCTATTGTCATAGCTTTGGGACATCTTTTAACTGCGGTTACATCCGGTTTCCCTCTGGGAGTTTTAAATCACCTCTACATAGCATTGCAGATGGCTGTATACGCTTATCTCTTCCGTGTCTTTTACAAGAAATTTAATGTTTATGTAGCTATAGTTCTCACAACCCTCTTGAACGGTCCACTAGCTACGCTGCTCTTTGTTCCAATGTTTGGATGGGGATTTTTTATAGCATGGGTATTCCCGCTGACAATTGCCTCCTTTATAAACATATCCCTTGCGGCTTTAATATATAAAATACTTTCAAAGAAGGAGCAATGAGAAGTGATAGAGAGATACAGGGATTTGGTGATAATCTATGAGAAAGATGTGGCTTTTGTCGTATCTTGTGATAGCCTTGGAGCTATAGGGAGTAAGGAAAATGACATCTTGAAAGTTGATGAAGAAATTGTGGGGAGGACTACGCTAAAAGTTGCTCTCTCGGAATTGCTATCTGTGGGTGCAACACCTCTTGTAGTTTCTGATACGCTTTCTGTTGAAATGTACCCGACAGGCGAGAAAATTTTAAAAGGCATAAAGAAAGAGCTTGAGGAAAATGGCTTGGAGGTAGTTTTGACAGGCAGTACAGAAGAGAACTTTCCTACCTCCATGACGGGAATAGGAATTACAGCTGTTGGGAGGGCAAGGAAAGAGGGTTTAAAAATAAAAAAAGCGAGAAAAGGAATGCATGTAGTTCTTATAGGATATCCAAGGGTTGGAAGTGAAGTTCTAGGCGCAGAAGATGTAATGACTCTAAAGGACTATATAAAAATTTCTCAGACAAAAGAAGTAGTGGAAGCCATACCTGTTGGTTCTAAAGGAATAGCCTATGAACTTCAAGTTTTAGAAGACCTTTATGGATTCAGAATCAAAAAAGACGATGGGCTTAATATTGACCTTTTTTTTTAAATCGGCAGGGCCTGCCACCTGCTGCCTCGTGGTTTACAGAGAGGAAGATGCAAAGTTTATAAAAACCATGACAGACAAGCCTGTAACACATATAGGCATTATAGAAAGAAGGTGAGAGAATGAAGCCCTATGAGCACGGCGGAAATGTGTACGACTATCAAGGAAATGTAATAGATTTTAGCTCCAACATAAATCCTCTCGGTCCTCCTGAGTGGATTTGGGAAACCATAAAAGAAGTAGATTTATCCAGATATCCGGATATAAGGTATAGAAGGCTCAGAGAAGCTATAGCAGAATATGTTGGATATGGCAAAGAAAATATAATCGTTGGGAATGGAGCGGGAGAGCTTATACATCTTTTTGTCAGAGCTTTTAAGCTGAAAAAACCCCTTATTCCCTCCCCCTCTTTTTTGGAGTATGAGAGGGCTGTAAAGCTAAACGGAGGAGAACCTGTATACCTTAAGCTGGAGGAGGAAGAGGGGTTTAAGGTAAATTTTGCAAAAGTGCTTTCAAAAATAGAAGAGGCAGACGGCTTGATTTTGGGCAATCCCAATAATCCTACGGGACAAGGGATTATAAGGGAAGAGATAGGGATTTTGCTTAAAAAAGCGGAACTTATGAATATCCCGGTTTTGATAGATGAAGCTTTTATAGAATTTATGAAGGACTACAAAAAATATGAGGCGCTTCCTCTTGTTAAAAAGCACGACAAACTTTTTGTTGTAAGGGCCGTCACAAAATTTTTTGGAATGCCGGGAATAAGGTTGGGATATGGAATTGGCAGCCCTTCTTTAATACAAAAGTTAGAGGAATACAAAGAACCGTGGACAGTAAATGCCTTTGCCGAAGCTGTTGGAAGATGGCTTTTTAAAGACAGAGAATATATAGAAAAAACCAGAGAGTACGTAAATGCTGAAATAGAGTACATGCTCTTTTCACTAAGGACAATAGATTATTTAGTAGCTTTTGATACAAAAGTAAACTTTATTCTCCTCAAATTAAAGGCAGGTACTGTAGACGAAGTAAAAGAGAAGCTATTGAAAAAGGGGATTCTTATAAGAGATGCCTCTAATTTCAGGTATCTTGACAAGAGATTTTTCAGAGTGGCTGTAAAAAGAAGGGAAGACAATATGTGCCTTATAGAGGCTTTAAGAGGATTGTACGAAGAAGGTGTCATGCCAGATAAAGAGAGGGTCGTAGTGTAATGGGATTGATAATGGTAACAGGCGGTGCCAGGTCAGGAAAAAGTGAATTTGCAGAAAAACTGGCTTATGAAAAGGGGAAAGATGAAGTTTTATATATAGCAACATCTCTTCCAGTAGATGAGGAAATGAAAGAAAGGATAAAAAGACACAGAGAAAGAAGACCCTCCTCATGGGAGACAGTAGAAGCTTATAAAGACCTTGATAAGGAAATTTTAAAAAGAGAAAAGAAGGTTGTATTGATTGACTGCCTCACTGTTATGATAAGCAATCTCCTAATGGAAGTAGATTTGACATGGGAAAATTCTACTTTAGAGCAAATTGATGAAATAGAAGATAGGATAAGTCAAGAGGTAGATAAAATATTGATTGTATCAAATGGCGTAGAAATAATAATTGTCACAAATGAGGTAGGAATGGGGCTGGTTCCTGAGTATAAACTTGGGAGGATTTTTAGAGATATAGCAGGCAGAATGAATAAAAAAGTAGCAGAAGCATCAAAAGAGGTGTACCTTATGATATCAGGCATTCCTGTTAAGATAAAGGGGTAATTGTATGGAAGAACTTAAGGCTTTAATACTTTCAATACAATTTATGACAGGTATTCCCATACCAATAAATATCGATGTTAAAGAGGATAAGATTTATAAAATAGCTTCTTATTTTCCTGTAGTAGGCCTTTTGATAGGTGGTATTTTATACATCGCTTACCTTCTTCTAAAAGATTTGTTTTCCCGGGAAATTGTTATGACATTCCTTGTTGCTTTTTCTTACATCCTTACAAGAGGAATGCATATAGATGGGCTGGCAGACACTTTTGATGGACTTTTTAGCAACAAGGACAGAGAAAAAATCATTGAAATAATGAAGGATTCAAGGCTTGGAACAAATGGAGTTTTAGCTTTGGTTTTCATGGTGATCTTGAAAATCTTATTTTTAAGTGATATAAGACAAAGCCTTTTGTTTTCTGCGCTTTTAGTTTCACCTGTCATTGCTAGATTATCTGTGGTGTTTTCAATTGCAATAAGCAAGTCTGCAAGAGGTGGAAAAGGGCTTGGAGGATTATTACTTGAAAGGGCTGGCTTAAGGGAATTTGTCATAGCTTTACTGATTTCTACAATAGCAGGTTATTTTGTGATGCCTTTAAAAGACTTGGCGCTTTTATACGTGATTTTTCTTTCATTTACTTACCTTATTTCAAAATATATTTCTAAAAAAATAGGTGGAATGACGGGAGACACTTTGGGAGCAGTTAATGAGTTTGTTGAGCTTATAGCTTTTATATATTTTTCAATTTTATAACTTATTTGTTCAGCACTTATTATTTTTGCTCGGCGTTCTCTTTCTGCTTCTGCCTGTGCTGCCATGGCCCTTTGCATGCTCTGAGGCAATTCTACATCTCTTATTTCAACTAAATTGACTTTGACTCCCCATGGCTGGGGTCTCTTCCTCTATTTTCTGCAATGCTCCTTATCCACGCAGCAGCATCGTGTGTTATTTTCTGTCTCTGAATTTCTGACATGCCGGAATCGTCTTCAATTGACACAGGGTGTGCAGCGCCAATTCTACTTCCCGGAGCCAATGCTGCAATGTTTGCTGAAAGGGTTATCCGCTGATGGAGCTTTTGCTTGAGGAAACAACGGGTATGCTTCATTGCTTCCTTTTTTACAGGGGAGCTCTTGGTTGATATGTCTCCAGCGCTTTTATTTCCTTCCTTAAAAGGGACTACAACCTATGGCTTTTTAAGAAGTATTGACCCATTTATGATATGGCAGTTTGTGATTGTGTGGATAGGAATAAAAATGTCCAGCAAAATGAACAATAGCGATGTCACATGGGTTACGGTTTTCGCTTTTCTTGTGACAGTGTTTGTGAATATTGATTACTATAAACTGCTGGACTAAAAATCAAACAAAGGGGACGGTTCCTTTTATCTGAGGACCGTCCCTTTTCATGTATTTACAGCATCTCTTCTAAAGTTTTTTTAATTTCAATGAGGAAAGTTTCCGTGTTTACAACAGTTTTATTTGGCAATTCAGATAGCATAGCTAAGTCTTTTGTCATTATCCCTTTTTCAACCGTTTTAAGTGAGGCTTTTTCAAGCTTATCTGCAAAATCAACAAGGTCTTTTATTCCGTCAAGTTCTCCTCTCTTTTTCAAAGCGCCTGTCCATGCGAAAATTGTAGCAATAGGATTAGTAGAAGTTTCTTCACCTTTAAGGTATTTATAATAATGCCTTGTAACTGTCCCGTGAGCTGCTTCAAATTCGTATTTTCCATCAGGAGAGACTAATACTGATGTCATCATGGCAAGACTACCAAAAGCTGTTGCTACCATATCTGACATTACATCGCCGTCATAATTTTTGCATGCCCATATCATTCCGCCTTCAGACCTTACAATTCGAGCTACGGCATCGTCAATAAGGGTGTAAAAATATTCAATACCTGCTTCTTCAAATTTTTCTTTATATTCATTTTCATATATTTCCTGGAATATGTCTTTAAATCTGTGGTCGTATATTTTTGAAATGGTGTCTTTAGTCGCAAACCACAAATCCTGCTTCGTATCTAAAGCGTAATTAAAACATGCTCTCGCAAAACTTTTTATTGACTCATCAGTGTTGTGCATACCTAATATGACGCCAGGAGTTTCAAACTCGTGTATTGCATGCCTTATCTCTTCTCCTTTTTCAGAAGTAAAGACAAGCTCTGCCTTACCTTTTTCAGGGATTCTGTATTCTACCCCTTTATAAATATCCCCATAAGCATGCCTTGCAATTGTAATAGGTTTTTTCCATGTCCTTACAAGCGGCTTTATTCCTTCAACCAGAATAGGTGTGCGAAATACTGTCCCATCGAGTATGGATCGTATAGTAGCGTTAGGGCTTTTCCACATATTTTTCAAATTGTATTCTTTTACTCTTTCAGCATTTGGGGTGATTGTTGCGCATTTTACCCCGACTCCGTATTTTTTTATTGCGTATGCTGCATCAACTGTGACCTGGTCTTCTGTTTCATCTCTGTTTTTAATGCCCAAATCATAGTACTCTGTCTTTAAATCTACATAGGGCTTTATAAGCATTTCTTTTATTAATTTCCATATAATTCTTGTCATTTCATCTCCGTCCATTTCCACAATAGGAACCTTCATCTCAATTTTTTGTGCCATTTTCTTCTCCCCTTTGTTTAAAATGTAACAATAAAATTTTTAAAATGCTTTATTGCGATTTTTTATCACAGCTTGATTCTATTATATAGAATATAAGGGGTTTTTGCAATATTCATTGTTCAAACTTTCAGTGCTTGACCTAAACATATCAATTTGCTACCATATGGGCAGAGTGTGTTATCCCGTGTAAAAGAGGTGAGAGCTCATGATTGAGGCGAAAGAACTGCTTAAAGCCCTTATTAAAAAAGCCTCTACTGACCCTCAGCGAGGTGCACTTATTCCCATTATTTCAGCCCTTCAATCTATAGGATTGGACTGGAAATTGGAAATGATAGAGGAGGATATGTATAATATTCTTCTTCCTTTAAGTTCTTCTCCTAAGCTAATAGTAGAAGTTCATTACGATGTAGTTCCCTCTGTTATAGAGGGCTATCAAACAAAAGAGGGAGAAGAAAATGGGCGAATATACGGAAGAGGGACCTCAGATGTGCTCGGAGGAGTGGCTATTTTATTAGAAGTTTTAAAAAGGCTTGGGAGGGAATTCCCATGGGAGAGAGCTGGTGTTTGGATAGCATTTGTGGCTGATGAAGAAAAAGGCGGTAAAGGTTCACGTCATTTGGCTAGTTCTTTGCCATCTACTATACAATACGCTTTGGTGATTGAACCTACACAAAGTAAATTAGCTTTTTCTTCCTGTGGTGCGTTGGAATATGAATTGATAATAAAAGGAGTTCCCAGCCATGGGAGTATTCCTGAAAGGGGGAAAAATTCTATTACATGGACTTCAAGATTTATTATAAAAATGGAAGAAACCCTTTCAAAGCTCAACAACCTCTACAATCCAGATATTCCCATTCAAATTACTCCCCTTTTTATATCAGGAGGAAGTGAAGAATATTCTGTACCGCATGAGACGCGCCTCAACTTTGATATACGCATACCTCCTAAAGTGCCTATTTCTGATGTTGAAAAAGAAGTAAATTCTCTTTTAGAAAATGATAAAGATGTAGAAGTTCATTGCAAATTGGTTGAAGAATGGGCTCCTTCGTGGGAGACGGATGAGGACACAGATTTTGGCCAACTTTTGCAAAAACTTTATAAAGAAGTGTACAATGAAGAACCAATATTTAAAGTGATGGAGAGCTGGACTGACGCCCACAATTTCTGGGCAAAAGGTATAAAACCCGTGATATGGGGGCCAGGAGATTTAGCTTTGGCTCATACTCCTTTTGAATATATAGATATTCAAGAACTGGAAAAAGGAAAAGAATTTCTTGAAAAATTTTTCTACCGATTACTTGAGTTTTAAATACATTCTAAGCCACTTGCCCGCCTGAGGACCTGGTGTAAAACCATGCTTCTTGTAAAAATCTTGAGCTTTAAAGTTTTCTATTCCTACCCATAGCCCTATTGTGTGATGGCCTTTTTCCTGTAGGAACTCTATTCCCTTTTTTAGGAGTAGAGTTCCTATTCCTTTTTTCTGAAGAGAAGGGCTTACCACTATTTCATGAATTTCTCCCACTTTTTCTCCCAGCCAGTGGTCTTCCCATGATGGGTCAGTAGAGATAAAACCTATAGGCATGGCATCTTCCAAAGCTACAAAAAATCCTCCCTGACTGTGGTTAAAAAGCCACTGAAGATATTCTTTTACTTCTCTAGGATGATTATACGCATATTCTGGAAAAGAAGAATAGGCTTCAAGGTAGAGTTTGATGAGATATTTTTTGAAATTGCTTAAAGTTGATTTTTCAGTAACTGGGATAATCTCAATATTTTCCATATTTATCACTCCCGCATATCCCGCTTTCAAAGATTACTGTGTATTTTTATTATAACACGCCAAGTGAAAATCTAAATCTACAGCTTTCTAATTGTAAAATATTAGGTGAAAAATGTATTTTCGTTCTCCAAAATGACACTTTCGTTCCAAATTTCACAAATTTTATATTGTATAATATTAAAAATGGGACAAATGCGATTTCAATGGCAATGCGATTAAAGAAAGAAGTGTATGTAAGACCTCAGGAGCACTACTGTGACATATTCAAAAAATGGCACTGCATTGCTTCACCTATAATAGTAGGAAATGGGGAAATAGCAGGCTATGTAGATATATCAACTATTGATAAAAAAATTGTAGACGAAGTATTAATGGTAATAAAACTTCTAGCTGAGAAAATAGCAACTGAGTATGAAAAGATAGTAAAAGAAAAAGAGCTAAATAAGATAAAGATAAAATTAAATGACAGCCAGACAAAAATACTGGCATTAGAGGCAAAAGGATACAGAGAATCAGATATAGCAGAAGCTCTGGGAATAGGGGTTGTGACTGTGAAATATCACAAAAGAAAAATAGTAGAAAAACTTGGGGTAAAAAATATCAAAGAAGCAGTAGCAAAGGCGATTAAGTTAGGCTTGATAGATGAGGACTAAAATTTGGGGCTATACTTTAGTGTAGTTTTTTTTGCTTATTTATGTAAACATTAACTGGAAATGTAATAAAAACTATACTAAAATATAGTAGACATTAAAAAATTTGTATACTATAATAGCTGTAGAAAAGTTTGGCAGGCCAAAAAAGATACAACCAATATATGATTTTTGTAGCTCCGGTGGAGCTTATATTGTTTATCATATTGGGCAGCAGGAGCAGGGTAGGGTTGAATACTATAATTATTATCAATAAGGATTAATTATTTTAAAAAATCGTTTTAGGAAAGAGACTTGGGATTAATTAACTTGATATTAATAATTAAAGAATAAAGAATTCAGGAATATTTAAGAGTAATTGGAAGTTGTACATATAGGATTTTCTTTCTTATAAGTATTTTGTGGTGTATATATAATAATTCGACAAAAAAGAGGGAATCCTCCATAAAAGATGAAAAATTAAGAGTGATAGAAAAAAGTAAAACTTGGGAATGGCTTAAATTAAGGTTTTTTAAATCATACACAAGCCTAAAATAGAAAATTGAGGGGAGGTGATAACTTTTTGCAATGGGAAATTGCAATAAAGGAGACTGTTTAGAGAAAGGAGGGAGAAAGATGAAAGAAATTACAAAATTATCTAAAATATGGTTAAACATTGAAAAGCCTGTTAAAAAAGGGTTAAAAATAAGTAATGAGTTGACGTTAGAGTCAAATATTAAGAAACTTATTAGAAAAGAAATAGATTCGGAAATTGATATAGTAGAAACTATTCTTGATGTGGGTTGTCATCCTTCTGCACCAAGACGCATGATTAGTTAGAAATATGATTACTTAATACTTACAGTAGCTTTTGATTAAATAATCAAAAGCTACTGTAAGTACGTATCTATTTGTTCGGCATTGAAGTAAAACTCTTTACCCAAAAAAATGGAGAATTTGGAGGTATGTGATTATAAATAATGATTGAGGGCATAAAAATATTTTTGGATTTGTAATTTACCTTCTCAACAGAATTTTTTATTTTTAACCAATATGTTTAAGAAAAGTATACAGTTTTTAATTTTTAGTGTATAAGTTTGAAAAAATTATAAAAAGGAGCTATGGGGTTCTATGAATGCGAAGGTATTATGGGAAAATAGGGAAGTATCATCTTTTTCCAGACTCTATGCACTGTTTTTTATTTTGATAATACTATTCTTTATTTCATTAAAAAGTATAATTTATTTAGCTTCTGATATAACAGCCGTTTCATGGATAAATGACATAGTTAGAAAAGAATTTGTTTCGGATGTTGGGCTAAAGTTTTTTGTTTTAGGACTTTTACCAGAAATTCCTTACTGGATTAAATTTAAAAGAGAGAAAAATGGTATTGTGATATATAACATTCGAAAGAATTTATTTTACCGTAGTAACAGTCTATTATTGTATTTAATTTTGAAAATGCTTTCTAAGAATTACAGTGTTGAACAAATTGTAGAAATAATTTCGGAAGATAACAAAATATCTTTTTTAAAAGCAAAAGAAAAAGTAGATCATTATTTAACTCAATTGCAGAAAATAATTATTGGAGAGAATAGAGAAGGAAATAATACAAACTATAATAATATTGACCACGTTTATGAATTTGAATCACCGTTAGTATTATCACTACTATTAACTTATAAGTGTAATTTAAAGTGTAAACATTGTTTGGTTGGGAGTTTAAGACATTACCAAATAAAAGAATTAGAATTAGATGATATAAAAAAATTGGCTGAACAAATGGAGAAATACGAGATCTTCAAAATAATTCTTAATGGTGGCGAACCAACAGTTAGAAAGGATTTTTTTAAAATTTTGGAAATATTTAATAAACACAAAATCCCTATTGAACTAGTTACTAATGGTATAAATTTATCGAAAGAAAAGATTGAGATAATGAATTCTTATCACGTAGTAGGTTATAGTTTATCAATAGAAGGAAGTAATAGCGAGACTCATGATTTTATCAGGGGAGAGGGGACATTTAAAAAGGTTATTTCTTCAATTTCAAATTTAAAAAAATTTTCAAATGCATTTCAAGTGGACGTTGAAGTAACTTACGGAAAACATAATATGATGCAAATAGAAGAAATTGTAAAATTGTTAAGCGATTTGGGAGTTACTTCAGTTAAATTTGCACGCTTGAAACCTTGGGATTGGGGGCAACAATTGTCAAACATTGTACCAAATAAGGAGGAAATAAAGAAAGTTAACGAAAAAATTTGGAATATAGAAGGAAAATATAAAGGCATTAAAATAATGGGAGATGTACCCAAGTCTATTGAAGACCAAAAGGTTCCAGGTTGCAATATAAACGTCGGTTTTGAAATTCAACCTGATGGGAATGTGCTTCCATGCCGGATTTTCGAGCAAAGAGTAGATGATAAAATAATTCTAGGCAACATAAAATCACAAGATATTTTTGAAATATGGAATAGTGAGAAAGCAAAAAGGATAAGAAGTTATTCCAAGAGATTAAGCAAAAGATTTCTGTGTACTAAATGTGAATTTGCTCGCTTTTGTTCTACAAATTATTGTATTGCTGAAAATTTCATAAAATTTGGTAAATTTATTCCTTCAGAGGAGGATTTAAATAAATGCAAAATTTAAAAAGGAATGAACGATTTTTCTTGACAGTAACATTGTTTTCAAGTTTTTTTACATCTTTAATGGCACCATTTTGGGTAATATATTTTAATAAAATTAATTTAGATTTTTCACAAATTTCACTCCTCATAATAATAAACCACATAGCGGTCATATTATTCGAAATACCTACCGGTGCTCTTGCTGATACATATAGCCGTAAATTTTCTGTTCTTTTATCTTTATTGATTGGCAGTTTAACTTCTATTGGGATATATTTCAACACCTCTTTTACAGTTTTATTATTTTTATATTTCTTATCAGGAGTTGGAGCAACTCTTAACTCTGGAGCCTTTGAATCTTGGTTTGCTGATTCGTTTCTTTTGGGTCAAAAAGAAATGGACCTGACAAAATACTGGGGACGTCTTACAAGTTTTAACTATTTAGGTAGTACGATAGGATTTTTAGGAGGCAGCGTTTTAGTACGTTATAATATCTTTAGAGAAATCTGGCTAATAGAAGGTATAGGGATTTTTTTGGTTTTTATTTACGTATTTTTAGCGGGCAAAGAAGCTAAATTACAGAAAAAAACGGACGAATACAGTTACAGAGAGTATTTTAATAAAATTGCTAAAGGAACTGTGTATCTATTTAAACACAGGATTTTATTATCTATTACAGTCGGGTCTTTTTTCTTCTTTTTTTCGTCAGGAATCATGTCAATGTTGTGGCAGCCCTATTTCGAAAGGGCAGGCATACCTGTAGAATTGTTTGGTATTATTTTAGCATTAACGATGGTACTTAGTATTTTTGTGCCCCGTTATGCTGACAGGATAGCTGAAAGATTCGGAGGGGCAGCTCGCACACTAATGATTGTCAGTATTACATCTGCATTGTTTATATTTATGATGTATGCGATTCCCAAGTATTCATTTATACCTTATATTATTTATACAGCAGTATATTCTGCACACACTCCGATTTTTATGTCTTATTTTAATAAGTTAATACCTTCTTCAGAGCGTGCAACGATTATTTCAATATATAGTTTGTTTATTAGTGTTTCTACAATTCTATGTACTTACTCCTTTGGAGTCTTAAGTGACAAAAAGGGTCTTTATGCTGCACTTTTCTTATCTTTAATTACAGCTTTAATTTCCAGTATACCTTTTAAAAGGGCAATAGGATTAGAAAAAGAGCTGTGACTTTGAGTACTTTAGACAATAGGGAAGAAGATTTGCAAAAGAAATTGACAGGTTACTTGATGTATTAGGTAAAGTTAAGTGGATAGATGTTGATTTATTTATAAAGAGGGAATAAGGATTTTAAACATAATTTTTGAAAGGCAGAGGAGAAAAATGAGTAG
>Ga0224486_100278_pt1 | contig 20107 bp, 21 predicted proteins | sample TexhydDE_CT_test_FD_172013 | JGI IMG/M metagenome (GOLD analysis project Ga0224486, IMG submission 172013) | Fracking water microbial communities from deep shales in Oklahoma, United States - hydraulically fractured wells DE_CT_test ... | reverse complement strand
TGAGTCAAAAGGAAAAAAATATTGCTTCAGCAGTATTAGTAACAAAAAGACCAGAAGATTATGGAAAAGTTAAGATTTCTACAAAGGTACCAATAATAAAAATTCCTGCTTATGCATTTATGTATTTGTTTGGGAGACGATAACTTATTCATTCAATTGAAAATTGGAGTATGAATGAAATAAAAAAATATGCCCTGTATAGAGTAACTACTTTATACAGGGCCTTCATATCAAAATTTAGGACCAATAATTTGTGATTTTGAGTTGTCGTATATTGAACCTTTCACTCTGACGGTAATAGTATCTGTAGCTGTTTTTACTCCTCCGCCTGCCAGCTGCTTATAAATCGTAAAACAGTCTCCTTTTTTTAAAAACTCACAAATAAACCTACCAATGTTCCAGCAACAACAGCAGGCATAAAAGGAAGCTTTGCTTTGAACCTGCAAAGGATAAGGGAATACAGGAGAAAAATCATAGATGAAAATAAAAGAATATCCCATATCCTAAAACCAGCGTAAAAAGACAGAGCAGTCAAAATTTTTACGTCTCCTCCGCCTATTCCTCCTAAAAGCCAGAAGAGAAAAAGAACCGCAAATACCAGAAGGGAGTTAAGCAGTAGGAAATTCAAGTTTATATAAGGCTTTAAAAAGAAATTAACAAAAGAAAGAATTAAGATGGAGGCAGGGTAGATGTATCCTACCTCCATCTTTTTTATGTCTTCTACAGCTGCAAAAAATAGAATTAGTAAGATTAGTATTTTCATTTAAAAATCACCGTCCAGTTATCTTGCTCTGACTTTTTCCACTGTGGATCAGGAAGATTAAATTTTGAGTCTGCATAAAAGCCATTTACAGGGATTTTAAGCTGTACTTCGGCTGTTTTTCCATCTTTAGCAGTGAAGTAAATATACAGTGTTGAATTCTCATCTCCTGGTTTATCATACTGGAACTTCATTACTGCGCTTCCTGTAACGTCACCTATATTTTTTATAACCGAATAAGGCTCTACATAAAGTACACCCTTATTTTGATACCTGTTTATCACGTGTACTGCTCTTATGCTGGTGATTTTTTTGTTAAAGGTGTATGAAATGTTCAGAGTCATATCGCAGACAGAGCCGTCTTCTCTCGTGTGCTTGTTAGTAAACACATATTGAGGTGTTTTTGATATTGTTACAGTACCTCTTAGCTTATCCATTTCTGACGAATAAGGCACTGTAACTTCTTTTTTGTTGTTGCTTAAATCTAATTCATATTTATCTGCATCTGTCAGCTGTATTTCAGCAACCAGTGTAATGTCAACATTTTTGCCAGGATAGCTGAAGCTGAATGTCTGTGTGGAGTTGCTGTTAAACTGCACAGATTTTGTTAAAAACACAGAAGAATCAGCTTTGTCATAAACTTTTACAACACCATTAACAGGGAATGCATAGCTTTTCTGCAGTCCCACAGTTACAGAGCCTGTGTAGGTTTCATCAGGGACTACATAGGTAGTTCCCGGATTTATGCTTGCAATATATAAATCCACTCCATTGTTCGCTTTAACAAGTGTTTGTATCTTATTATTGGAAAGGTTAGTCTCATAATATTTATCAGTACTTGCTAATGATATTTCTGCTACTAGTATCATATCAGACGATTTTCCTGTGTAGTTAAAACTGACTGTCTGTGTAGTATTGCTTGTAAATGACACTGTTTGAGTTTTAAATGGTGAGGATGGATTAGCTGCATCATATATCTTTAATGTTCCCGTAACTGGATATCCTGATATAAAAGAAGCATTTTGGAGTCCTACTACTACTGAACCTGTGTAGGTGTGCCCTCCTACCATGTTTGAAGTTCCTGCATTAAGATTAGTGACATATAAATCCACCAACCTTTTTGCAGGTGCAGTAAACTGCCTTGTATTGTTTGTTTGATTATAATCCCAGTACTGCAAATAAGAGTCTGGATTTGATGGTGGATTGGGCTGTACTACTGCTATTAAGTTTCTATCTGAACTTGTCCCTGTAAAGCTTAAATTGACTGTTTGAGAACTGTTGGGACTTAAAGTGATTTGTGCACTTGCTACAGCATTTGCAGTATTGAGTCTTACAGGGTCTCCGGTTATAACTGTATTGAAATTAAAACTTCCTGCATCATATAAGGCTACTGTTGCAGGAATACTTGTTGAACTATTACCTAAACTTACTGTGACCTGCACAGTGTAATTTTTATTTGGCTCCATATAGCCTATTGGATTTACGTTTGTAATTGCCAAATCTATACCATTTTTCGCAAGGTAATATACGTATATTCCATCAGAAGTTTCTGTTGCAACTAAACCGTGTGCTATAGAAACTTCTCCTGTAGCTGGAGCATTTAATTGTATTGTTCCGTCTCCATCTATTGTCCAGTCAGATTTTTTGATCGTGACAAGATAATTTCCTACATTAGCATATATTCTGTCTGCTCCGACAGAAACAGCAGAATATACGATATAGTTTGAAGAATTAGGTAGTTGAGATTTTAAACTGGAGGAAGAAAAATCTATTTGTTTTATAACATTTAAATTATTTTTATCTAAAACAACAATTTTTCCGTGTTGTTTTGAACTATCTGAATAATAATATGGAATGTATAAATATCTATCGTCTACAGCTGGGGAATGGTTAACAAGGTTGTTTGTATTCCTAAGGTTTCCGTTTACTGTAAGATTTAAGGTGCTGCTGAAGATATTATTTATTTTGTAGATACCACCAAGCACATCAGTGAAGTAGGCGTTTGAGCCGTCTACTGAAAAACTTGCTGGAATACCTATGCCTGCACCAGCATAGGCTTTTGAAATATTTATTCCCCATGCATAGTTCCATTGATATATAGGTCTTATATAAGTTCTTGTTAATTTACTCCCAAGCTTTTGCCACGTTTGTGGTCCGACTATTCCATCTACCGTAAGCCCATTTTTACTTTGAAAATCCTTGACTGCTGCTTGAGTTCTAGTACCAAATTGTCCATCTTCAACAAGAGAATAGCCTATAATATTAAGCGTTTCTTGAAGTATCTTAACTCCATTTCCTGTGCTGCCTAATTTTAAGATGTCTCTTCTTGGAGATATTGTTGAAGATGAAATGACATTGAATAAATCACTAAATCTAATTCTGTAAAGATATCCATCTGCGGTTTTGTTAGGCTCATGTGTTGTACCGATTATAAAGCCTGTTTCAGGTGATGTTTCTCCTGCGTTTACTGGTGCTGCTGATGAGCTTATACGTGTATAAGTGGTGCCTAATGCGGTACTTATAGTTTCAACATCGCTAAAATCATCGGTAAAAAAGCTTATTGCAATATCTCCTCCGTTTCCATTTCCTACCACCACAACATTATATCCCTGCCATCTCATCATAAGTGGAGCAGAAACTATATCAGTACCGCCTACCATTGTTGTATTGATTCTTACTTTTAAAACAGGCGAGCCATTTATTATTTGGTATATAAAAACATATCCATCCTTTGAACCTGCTGCAATGTACTTGTTACCGTTTGGTGATACATAATAGGTTGGATGGCTGCCAGATGGATTGGCTGGTACTGTGGAAGACCTATATACAGGCAAAGGCCCCCATTTTTTATTGCTGTTTGGAACAATTTTGGGTGTAAATGTGTAGGGACTTGTGCTTGTATTAAAATCGTATAAACTTTTTGAGTATGGAGATATACTTTCATAAGCATACAAATTATTGCCATTGAACGCTATAACTATTGGCTGAGAAGCATTGATACCTAATTCTTTTGGGCTTATTATCAAAGGCTGGCTTAAGCTTTGCCCTAAGCCAGTAACATACCATCCCAGCTTAGCCCTTGTTGTGCTTGTGACCTGTGTTGCTGCTATTCCACCGTACATCTCATAATTATATCTCGTTCGGTTTTGATTGAAACCGAAAGATATAATATCCATATATGCCAAGCCTTTTAGTATAAAGGCTAATAATAAAATTCCTATAACAGTAAAAACAATTATTTTGCGTTTGTTTACTTTAATTTTTGACACAGAAAAATCACCTCCAAAAAAATAATAAAAAAAGAGATGCGGATAACATCTCTTTCTGTTATTCTATATTAAGTTTTACCTTATTTATTATTTATGGCGGTGGTGGAGGACCGGGTATTTTTCCACCATATCTACCTTCTTTTACACCATCATCTGAAGTATTTGAACTACCACTACCCGAACTACTTCCACTTGAACTGCTTCCGCTACTTGAAGTTGTTCCACTGGATGTAGTTGTTCCACTTGAAGTTGTATTTTCTGATGATGTAGTAGTGCCTGATGACGTCGTATTAGACGTTGTATTAGACGTTATAGTTGTAGTTGTCGGTGTCGTTGTTTCCGTTGTGGTTGTTGATGTTGTTGTTTTGGTTGTAGTCGTTGATTTTGTACTTGTAGTTGTGCTGTTCTTAGTTGTTGTATTAGTTGTTGTAGTCGTTTTTGTATTTGTTACTGCTGTTTTGTTTTGCTCTTGCTGTTGTTTTTGTTCCTGCTGTTGTACTTGTTCTTGATTTTGTACTTGCTCCTGTTGTTGCTGCTGTACTTCCTCTTGAGTTTGTTCTTGTTTTTGCTCTTCTTGTTGTATTTGTTCTTGTTGTTCTTGCTGCTGTTGTGTCTCTTTCTGCTCCTGCACTTGTTCCTGTACCGCAGCAGCTTTCTTTTCTTTGTATGTCTCTATTAATTTCGGCGCTGCTATTGTAGCAGAGCCTACCAATAAGCCTATGCCTACTATTGCTATTGTTCTTTTTATGTCTATCATGGAATCATCTCCTTTCCGTTAATATAATTATAACATAAATTAGAAAAATATATGGAAAATTATATCAACTTCATTCTATTTAAATCACTTTAATTAAAATCTCTTCAACAAATTTATCGGTAGTTTTTCCTTCTCTTTTAGCTTTCTCTTCCAGTAATTTATAGAGCTCTTCAGAAATTTTAAGAGTATTTTCTCTCTCTTCTTTCATCTCTTCTATCCTCCGTATCAGTCTTGCTTTTTCTCTCTGGCTTAAAACATCTTCATTTTTCTCAAGAAGTTTTTCCATGTTTTTTGGGTCTTTTAAGAGCATTAGCAAGTTACTTAAAGACTTTTCAGGTAAAGCTCCGGTCTCATACCTTGCAATAGAAGCTTCGCCTATGCCCAAAAGTTTCGCAAAAGCCCTTTGACTTAAGCCGTAATTTTCTCTAATATTTCTTATTTCCTTTGTTGAAAGTATGCCGTGCTTTTCCCTATATATGTCGTAAACTCTCTTTATGTTTCCTTCCTCTAATTCCTCATCAAACAGCTCCTCACCACACACACTGCATACCCTTATTCTTGCTAAAGCCTTTATTTCATCTCCTCTGACGTTCGATGCTTCTTCTTTTTCAATTATCTCTGTTTCTTGCTCTATCCCGCAAACAGGGCAAAACTTTTTCACACTTTCCACCTCCTCATTTATATGGATAAATTATTTGTCTCTCATCTCTTTCATGCTCACTTACAAGCACCTCCCTAAAAATTCAAAATCAAATTTGCCTCCCGGCAGTAAACAGGAAAAACAGCCTGCGAATTGGAGGTCAAGGTGGAGTCGAGGGATACCGGACCGAGTGCAGCGAGGGAGGATATGCTCGAAGGCACCTTAACCGGAAACAGAGCAGGCGTATAATCTTAAAAGCGGGAGGCAAATTTTAAATATACTTACAAGAAAAGACCCGAAAATATAAAAAAAGCACGACCGCTGCGGCGTATGCCGTCTGCGGTGGTGCTCTATTAATTCGGATTTTTGTTTTGAGCAAAGCGAAAATGAAAAATCCGGACCGCTAAGGAAGATAAGAAAAAATAGTCCGAACAAAAAATAAGCAATTTTTTTCTTGCATTTTACTACAATAATATAAAATCATATACTCTGTCTATCTCTTTTTTAATATTATCAATAATTTCATATTTTAAATTAAGCATTTTTGCATACTTTCCAAACCCTTTTTCAGGCTTTATAAAAAGTGTTAGATACTCATAAGGAAACTCCTTCATCCTTGCCAATTCTCCTTTTGTACCTTGAGATAATACAATTATTTTTGAAGCATTATCAAGCGCAGCCTTAACAATTTCGTTAAATTCATCCGGGAGGTCAAAAATTATCACATCAAACTTACTTCTTGCAAATTTCACAATTGTATCAATATCATTTCCGCTAATATCTTTTACAAGACTCACTTTAGGAGGGGACTGAAGTATAAATACATTTGGACTATACTCAATTAAATTTTCAAAAAAACTCTCTTTTATTCTTTCTCTAAGCCACATTCCGATATGAGGAAGTACAGGAAGGTCCAAAGCAAAACTTAAATCAGAACCTCCATCCTGAAAATTCAAATCTACTATAAGGACTTTTACATCTTTATTGAAGTTTTCAAAAAGTGTTTTCACAAGCGTAGTTTTCCCTACCCCACCTTTGAAAGAATAAACAGCAATAACTTCCTGCTTTGTAGTTATAAAATTTTTACTTTTATACTCTTCTATATCTTTTACTTCTATATTGTTAAATTTCTTACCTAACATATTACTTACAATAAAATCATATCTATTTTTTCTAACAATAATTTCTGCGCTCTCTGTAGAGAAAACTACATCAGCATCTACATAATTTTTTTTTGCTCTTTTAATATATTCCCTATCATTTGATATAATTAATACCTTCATCATATATCCCTCACTTTAGCCATTCCTGTTATAACAAAATCAGTTGTGGTTTTGTAATAGCTTCCATCGACAACAATAGTTACATAAACGTAATTGTTTTTTATTTCTACAATTATATTTTTTGTAGGTATATTTAAGTTTTTAAATGTATCTTCTGCGTATTTATTAGCTTTTGTAATATCAATAACTACTTCTCCTTTTTCTGCACTATTTATATCAAGGGCATTTAAAGAGATATTGTAGGCTATTTCATCACATACCTTGACAAGGTATTCCCTTGCACTTATACCATTTGTGACATAGTAGACTACCTGCATAAAAAGAAGTGATAAAAAGACTAAGAAAATTAAAAAAAGAAGGACAGCATCTCCTCTTTTATCTTTTAAAAAATCAATTAAAACCCTCACGGTGTATCACCTATTCTTAAAGAACTTCTTCCTATCAATATCTTCTGCTGTCCTCCTAAAAGGTAAAAAGTATATCTAACTTCTACTGTGAGCATGTCATTTTTTAGTGATGTACTAACAGCAAGCCTGTCTCCTATTTTCCATCCAGTTATTCCATCCCCAAAATTAAGTACAGCCATCTGAGCAGTCTGCTCTGGAGTGTCTGACTTTATTCCTATCCTCGCTCCTTCAAAGGCTGCTTCATTGACCAATGTCTGCATGTTGCTTACAACAGAAATATTAACTATAGAAGCCATGATAAAAAGGAGGATAGGGAGCAGGGCAGCTGTAGAAATAAGCTGCGAAGCTCCCCTGTTGTCTTTTAAAAATCTTCTTATCATCTTTATCACTTGCCTTGAACGGCATTGGAGAAGAAGCCAGAAGCAGTATTGAGAGCATTTGTAACCATATTTGAAACATTTGTCCTTATAGTAGGTGATACCACAACAAGTATTCCTACAACTATTGCTATCATCCCTATAACAGACAAAAGATGACTCTCACCCTTTCTGTCTTTTAAAAATTTTCTCACCATGTTTTGAACTTTCATTAACATATTTCTAATCATTAAAATCTACCTCCTTGAAATTTTTGTTATTTTTTAAAACAAATTAAAAAAGCCTTTTAAAGACAGAACAAAAGGCAGTGCAAAGGTTATTAAAATTGGGATAAAGTACCCTAAGAAAATAGGGAAGAATAAGCTGTTGTCAAGCACAGATGCACTTTCCGTCTTTTTATTGTAATTTATTTCTCTTACTTCATCTAAAAGTTCTTCTAAATTTTCTTTAATATCTTGTTCAGATGCAAATTCTCCTGTAATAATTTTTACAAATCTTTTAAAGTGGTCATTTAAACTTTTAGAAGCTGCATAAGTGAGTGCATCTTTTAAAGAGCTTCCTGTGTCGAGCCTTACCTGTGCCTCATGTAATAAATCTCTTACCACCCCCTCTCTAGTTCTAACAATGTAGCTGATAATATTTTCTTTATTCATTCCCACCTCCAAACCATTTATAAAGATTTCTATAGCAGCAGGGAGCTCTTCTTCTTTATAGAAGCTCTCCCTGTAGCTGTCTATTGGTTTTTTCCAGTATTGATAGAACATAATAATTGAACCTGTAACTACAGATAAAAGAGCAAAAATATTTGCCCCGTTTACTGTTCCTACTACTGACAAAACTATAAGGCCTCCCAAAATTAGAACTCCAAAAGAAAAAAGCTCAAGTACATCATGAGCTTTAAAAAAAAATATTTTCACTCCTCCGACTGCTTTAATTTCCTTATCCCACTTTTCTATCATGTCCTGTCTTATTCCAAGTTTTTGAAGGTGTTTTTCTGAAACAATCTTTCTCATAGTTCCATCTCCCTGTCTATTCTTTTTAGAATATAAAGTGTTGATATAAAGTAGCTCAAAGCAGCATAAGCAATTACTAATTTCCCTATAGGAGAAGAAAAAGTCCTGATAAAATCAGGGCTAACTGACACTGTTGAAACAATCATAAAAGCCATAATGCCTACCAGAGAAACCATTAAAGATTTTGCCTGCACAGTCATGGCAGCAATTCTGTTTGACATTTTTATTCTCTCATAAAGTTTTTTAGCTGTCCTCTCACACACTCTCGATAAATCAGATTTCATCCTCACTGCAAAAATAATGCTGTCAATCCATACTTTTATATATGTGCTTTCTATATTTTTAAATTCTTTTAATGCTTCTTCTAAATCTTCTCCTAACTGAAATCTCCTTAGAACTCTGTCTGTGTGCTCTTTTAAAGGATTTTCAGCTTCCTCAGCTGCCTTTATAAAAGCTCCAGCAAAGCTTGGTACCATTTTAAGATATGCTCCTAGCATTTTAACAAAATCTCTAAACTGCTCCTCAGTCTTTCTTATTCTCCTTCTTCCCAAGTATTCAAGAACGTAATCTAAAAGGTAGTAAAGCATAACAGGAAGTGACAGGCCAAGCAGGGTGAAACCCTTCAAGCTCAGAAATAAGGCTGATACAACAGAAAAAAGAACGAACCATAAGAATATTTCTTCTGCATCCATTTTAATGCCGCTCTTTTTAAGCTTTTTATCTAAAGCTTCAATAAAGCTTCTTAAGCCGAACAAATCTGCAGCGCTGAACTCATTCTTTTGTGATATCACTAAATGCCTCTCCAGCCTTCTTTTAAGTTTGAGCCTTTTATTTTCCCTAATACTGTACAAAAGAACTACCACCATAAAAACAGCTGCGCCGAATAAAAAAGAGACTGCCACATTAATCACCTACCACATGCTTTAAAATGTAGTCTCCGTTTTCATCTATGCCCTCAATTTCAATAACTTCAGCAAGCTCTCTGCCTTTTAAATTTCCTTTTTCATCCTCCGTAAGCTTCAAAAACACGACAATGTCAACAGCCCTTGAGATGAGCTTTCTTATAATTCTGTAGTCGAGATTTTTAAACTCCTGTATTAACATTTCAAGTCTTAAAAGGGCATCCAAGCAGGAATTTGCATGTATTGTTGTCATAGAGCCCCTGTGACCGCTGTTTAAAACGTGTATGAGCTCATAGGCACTTTCAGGTGTACGTATTTCTGTCAAAATTATTCTATCGGGGTCTGCTCTTAAGCAGTCTTTTAAGATGTCAGAGTAGTTCACATCTCTTGCCTCTGCAGTACCCTTTCTTGTTTTGAAGTAGTAGACATAAGGTATGTGAAGCTTAATCTCTCTTGTATCCTCTAATACAGCCACAACGTGCTTTTCCTGAATTTCAAAGCCTAAAGAGTTGATAAAAGTCGTCTTTCCTGCGCCTGTTTCTCCTGCAACTATGATGTTTTTCCTCTCTTTCACTGCTTTCTTGAAGTACTCCTGCAAGTCTTCTGTAAGCCCTATTGTTGTCTTTGCAAGCTCTTCCAAAGGCACATTTAAAAGGTTGTGCTTTCTAATAATTACGACCGGTTTATCAGACTCTGGAGGTATAACTAAAAGAGCACGAGAGCCGTCATAAAGCTCTGCATCCTGTGAAGGATTTGCTATGTTGATTGATTTATTTAAAGGTGCAAGGATTCTGTCCTGTATAACCCTCACAGCCTGTTCGTTTGGAAACTCTTCTTCTGCGTCTATTTTTACTCCTGCTTTCTTGTACATTATTTTTGTGCCGTTCACATGTATGTCTGTAACTTCCGGGTCCTTAAGGTACTTCTCTATAATTCCCAAACCATAGAGAGAAGAGTAGAGCATTTCCGTGTATTCTATGAGTCTATCTAGTGCAAAAGGATATTTCTTTTTGAGATACTCTTTCACTTCTTCTCTCAGTATATCCTTGATATTGGGCTTTCCGTGGTGCTTCATCATAACTTCCCTTATTTCATCTGTCATTCTCTCAACATCCACTGCTCCATCATTAATTCTTCTGCTTAACTCTCTTAAAGCCATTTAAAATCCTCCTCCACATTGATTTTTCTTTTTTTACCTCAAATAGAGCATCTTTTAAATTCTTAGCGTGCTTCATTATTTTCTTATCTTTATACTCACTCAGCCTGCGTAAATAAGGAATAAAATAAATAACTGGTATTCCTAAATCTACAGCAGTAATATACTTTTTCTTTCTTCTCACTTTATTAACTGCTGCATAAACCTTGTTTGTATCTAAAAATCCGTGTAGTTTCAAATATTCAAACATTCCAACTGTTCTTGAGACTGCGGATATATCATCTTCCATTACAAACAAAACTTTGTCAGCTTTTAAAAGTGCTGCGACAGTAACCTCAGAAATCTGAGGCTGTAAGTCTATCAGCACATAATCATATTCATTTGAAAGACTTTTAATAAGCTTTTCCATATCCGCATGCTTTAAGTTTTCCTGCATGTCTGGAAAACCACCGACTATGACGTCAAATTTTTCTCCCTGAGGCCTCTGAAGGCAGGCTCTGTAGTCTCCAAGACATGCATTAACTATGTTTTTTTCCTTATCTAAATCAAGTAAAGACACAAAATCACCGGGAGAAAAATCACATTCTAAAACACATACTCTACTCTTTTCACTTAGCACTTTTGCAAGTGCTAAAGTAAGTGTAGTCTTTCCCACACCACCTTTAGGACTGAATATTGTAATAACCATTTTTATCACCTTCTTACAATTTTAAATGAGTTAAGTTTAATATACGGTGCAAGCTCTGAAGCAGCGTTTAAATCTGCATTTAAAATTAAATTAGCTTTATCAGAATCTGAAAACACAGAAATTACTTTAAAACCTTCTAACACCTTGGACCCTGTTTGGTCAAACACTATAAAACTAACTGTATCTCCTGACTGAAGTGTCTTTGCCTCTACTTTATCAATTTGTATAGTCATAATAACATGTCCTGCCTCTAATAATTTTTCATCTTGAGAAGTTAAAATTTCAACAGGAATAAAATCTCCTTGTACTCTTCCTTCTTTCACAACTTTTCCTATAACATCAGCTAAACTTTTAGCATAATTTGGTCTCACTACTGAAGCAGGTACATCAGTAACTTTTACAGCATCCTGCGAAATAACTGTTCCTGCTGGTATGTCCTTTTCTACCACAACTACCTTTTCTGTTTTCTGCATGTTCTGCATAAACACAAACATAAAAGCTGCAAAAACTACAGCCGTTATTAAAGCAATTTTAATAATCCTGCTCATAAAGAACCTCCTTTACTAAAAGCTGTTCAATTTTTAATAAACCTTCGTTTAAATTTCTGCAGTTATAACTCTCACCTAAAAATTTAACTATACCTTCTATTTGTCTTTTAGCAATGTTAATTTCTCCTACAATGCCTTTTTCGTTATCTTTGTCATGAACACCAAAATTTAAGAACTCTCCTGTGTGCCATCTTGCAGCCTGTGTATATGTTGCAGGAGGGGAGAAAACAACCTCCTTTACAGCTTCTTTATTTGTTACTATGTCATATATTCCAAGACTCACTATAGTTGCAATTGTTTGGTCACCTGCTACCCTATTATTTATAATGACAATTATCCTTGTATGTGGTCTTGCTATTCTGTATCCTTGTAAAACTGTAATAAAATCTTTTGAATTTACAAAATCAAGGTCCAAAATAAGTACATCAGTATTAATTCTTGATAAAGAGTAAAAAACATCTTTTATATTTTGCTGTTGTAACATCTCATTGTAATGAAAAACGACATTCCCTACATCATTAAGACTGTTCTTAATTTCATCAGAAGCAATAACAGAAATAAGCAAAAAATCACCTCCTGTTATCTATAAAATCCAAGTGGATCTACGGCCTGCCCATTTATCCTTATTTCAAAATGCAAATGCGGTCCCGTACTTTTGCCTGTAGAGCCAACGTATCCTATAATGTCTCCTGCCTTAACCTTCTGCCACTTTTTAACCGCTATTCTTGATAAGTGAGCATATCTTGTTTCATAACCTCCATTGTGTGTTATATAAATCACATTACCATAGCCTCCATTCCAACCTGCATAACCTACTTCTCCATCAGCTGCAGCTATAACAATTTTCCCTGTAGGTGCTGCAATATCTACTCCACTATGAAAACCCATTGTCCCATATACTGGATCAACTCTCGGACCAAAACCTGAAGTAATTCTATATACTCCCGGTACTGGCCACTTAAAATTTTTCTCTACTGCTGCCCAATTGTCTGGCAAATTTGCTGCTGAATTTAACAAAAGCGAAAAATCAAACTCAATAAATTCTTTAACTTTTTCTTTTTCCGCAGTAGAAAAGTTTAAAAGACTTGAAACTTCATCTAAACTTCTAAGCTTATATACCTCATATTTTTTTACAACCTGATTTGGAAATTCTCCTTCTATTTCTTCTACTTCATCTACTTTTTTAATAAACATCTTAGCAAGTTTTTCTATTTCAGCAGGATTTGCTTTGCTAAAATCCTGCTGAAATCTCACAGCATCTATAGCAACAAGCTGTCTCCAGTCAATTTGTATCCTTTGACTGTATTTGTTCTTTGTGCTGTCACTTACCTTATTTGCGGTGTATATATACATCTTTACCTGCTCTGTATTAATCAATGGTATCTTTTCTGCTGCAGTAATAGGTCCTGCAAAAAGAAGAGCTATCAATAAAGCAGGAACAACAATAAAAAGAAGAGCAAATTTAAAAATGCTCTCCAAATCATCCGGCAGAAAAGCCAGAAGTATTTTGCTTAAAATATGCATCAGTTTCCGCCTCCAGTTAAATACTGCATTTCATAAGGTGCTGCCTCAATTTTTATGTGAATTCGCTGTGTGCCCGCAACAAAAAGACCTTCTCCTCTTTTTGCATTTGCGAGAAGGTCATGCTCTGCTTCAGAAAGGTTCATAAGAGTTGTTATTGCCTCTAAGTCTTTTTCTCCTTGAGCTAAAAGAAGCTTGTAGGTCGGGTTGTCTAAAAGCGCTTGGCCGTACCTCTGCACTTCTGGTGCTAAAAAGTCTATAACGTTCTGGCTTATGACAATTAAGCTTCCGTTGTACTTCCTTATCCTCTTTGATGTGTCTCTCAAAAATGCTATTGCCTGAGGCGTTTGAGGGTCAACAAGCATCCATGCTTCATCCACAACCAAAACAGTTCTCTCTCTTCTATCCCTTTCAAGTATATTCCATGCAAAAGAAAGGACATTGAAGTACTGCGCTCTTTTAACTTGGTCTTCTGCATTCTGCAAATCATGAACGTCAAAAACAATAAAATCAGAGTCAGCTTCTACGGCAGTTGGGCCTGCCCAAAGGTACGAGTCTGCTCCTTCTGCTGCTCTTTTTAAAAGCACTGAAAGCCTTCCATAGGTTTCAGGATTTTCTTCCGCCTTTTTCACACAGTATTCATAAAGCTCTTTCACAGTAGGCCATTTATCATTTGGAACACCTCTTGGATCTGTATCCCATGTAATTCCTGCTTCCTTATACACTTCCACTAATGCATCCTCCAAAGCTGCTTTTTCTGTGTCTGTAAGGTCTCTGAGGTATAAACTGAAGAAAGTTCTTAAGGTCTGTATGTGTAAAGCTAAAGGGCTTTGTAAACTATTATTTTCCTCATCTTCCTCCTCAACAGGCCTTAATCTTACCTGAAGTGGATTTATCTTTCCTTCACCGCCTGTGCAGTTAATCCACACACCTCCAAGCTTTCTGCACATCTCCTTATACTCTCTTTCTGGGTCTATGATTATCACTCTGCTTCCCTGCATGTACTCCCTTAAGAGTAGCATTTTTGCAGTAAAGCTCTTTCCTGCTCCAGGCTTTGCAAGAATAGTCCAGTTGGAATTTGTCCTATCTCCACCACGCTTCCATATATCAACTAAAACCAATCCTCCATCTCTATCTTTTCCCAAAACAATACCACTTCCATCGTTTATTCCTGAGGCAGTAAAAGGAAATGAAGCAGCAACAGTTTCAGCAGGCATATTCCTTGCTCCTGCTTCTTTAACCTCATCCGGCAGTGTGCAGAAGGGCCCTGCTGCTTTAAGTCCTTCTTCTTGGCGGAATATAAGGACTCTGCCCCTCATACCTGAAGCTGCTAGAGCTGCTTCAACCTGACGTGTTCTTCTATCAAGCTCCTGCTGGTTAGGGGCAAGGACCATAAGGATGACTGTAACGTAAAATACCTGCTGCTGCTCCTGGTCTATTTTTCTCATCAATTCTTCTGCATCTTTCAAAGCCTGCTCTGTTCTCTGCATTGTGAGAGCATTGCCGCCCATCTCAAGCCTTCCTGCATATTCACCAATCGCTTTATTTAGACTCATGATTAAATTTGTAGGGTCAGTTGGCTCAACATGAACTGAACATACAACTCCCGGCATTCCTGCGATTCTTGAAAGCCATGCAGCATTTACTTTAGGAGGATAGCCTGCAATGACTAGAATTCTTGCAAGCTGGTCATTAAATACGACCTGCTTTGCGTTAAACTCAAGAGCCTGCGGTGAAATCATGTCTACTAAGCCTGTTAACACACTTACATTATCTTTTTTCTTCACATCTCTCACCTCACTTAAGAATACATAGGTGGTAAGTATGGTCCATTAAACGCTGGTGCTCTTTCAAATGCAGCCTGAGAAGGATGACTGAAGCTAAAAAGAAGGTCTATTATGTCCTGGTCTACTGCTAATTCTACTTTTAAGCCAGACTTTTCAAGGTTATTAGAAAGCTCATGGGTTTTTGCTTTTAACTCTTCTTTTTCTTTACCTGAGAGCATAACAAAAAAACGTCTTTCTATTGCCTCACCGCTTGTAACAATAGAAGCGACGTATTTTAAGTACTCATTAAGCAATCTCTTTTTAACACTCATTGTTTCTTCTCTTGATTTTTCTTGAAGATAATTAAGATATTGATCAAGGTCTACAGGTCTTCCAATAGATAATATCTGCATTGTATCATTTAGTCCGTTTAAAGCCTCGTGAACTGCCTGTATAATTCTCTTTTTCTCATTTTCACTCTTTAACTCTATATTTAAAGGCATAACTTTTAAAACACATACATACCGGCCGTCTTTTAATAAAATCAAATCTTCAAAAACATCTTTTACAGGAATCCATTCCTGTACAGCCTTTCTTTTCTGCTCTTCTATTTTTGTCTTATCTTTTTTTACAGTCTTTTCTTTTTTAAAAACACCAATCAATTTATCTAGCCTCCCTGCACATAAAGGTATCTTTTTTGCTTTTTAGTCCAATTTAGATAGTATTTGATTAAACTAAATACGCTGTTTCCATCTGGACCGGGAACAACTGCAAAGTAAGAAAGCCCTGTTAAAATAAGTACTATCAAATACCTTATGATAGACTTCGTAAAAATTGATAATATTAAATAAACAAATAGACCTATTGAAAGTCCAATAAGTACAAAAAAGAGCTCTTTCCATCCAAATCCCGGAAAAAACTCAAACTTTGCAGAAATATTTTTGGGTACCTGATACAACTACATCACCCTTTCATTATCATCTTGCGCATTATATACATACTTCCTGCAGACTGTGCAGCCTGTCCAACTGCACCTCCAACTCCGCTGTGATATGCAAATTGCCTTAAAACAGACGGAGTTTTAAAAGCTACCCACAGCCAGCCTATAAGCATTAATTTACTTAAAATCTCACTCGTAAAATACATATTTGCAATTGTAGATAAAAATCCTCTAATCATAAATGTCTGTACCGCTTGAGATAGTGACAATACAACAAGCTCTCTCCACCATACAGACCACACACCTTCATCTGGCCGTGTAAGTCCCACTGCCATAATTGGACCTGAAACAGCTATAAAAGCAATTTCAACAGCCCTTATTGCAGTTTGAATTAAAATTAAAATCCATATCACTATTACTGCTAAAAGAATTAGCAGTAAAGCAGTTGACATTTGCGAAATGCCTGAAACTATATTTGAAACAGGATTTTCAAGCTTAACAGCAGGCAAAGCTGCTACTTCTTTTGCTAAATCTGCACCAAAAGTATATACCTTTGTAACCAACCACGGCGAAGTTGAAACCATTGCAGCAGCAAAAGCAGTTCTTTTGACAAGTTCTAAAGGCTGTGCTGAAGAATCTCCTGAGTTGTATAGAATATATGTCTTTAGTGCCTCAGCCGCAACCTTTAAAGCAAGTAATGTTCCTGCTATTATCTGTGCTAATTTAATCCCATTTGTGATATATGGAGTATTGAGTATTTTAAGAGCAACTGCCATTTCATCGCCACAAAATGAAGTAAACATACTTACTAAACTTTCAAGCAAATTCTGAAAAAAGTTTGTAACTGCATCTGAAATCATGTTTGTGATAGCACTAGACAAAAAAAATCACCTCCTAAGAGGACGGTTTAAAATCCGTCCTCTTATTTAAAATAAGCTAAAACAACTTTAACAAGTGATGCTGCACTCATTCCTATTGCTCCAGCAATTAAAACATTTCTTATAGCTCTGTTGTGAGCCGCAGTAACAGAAGGATCTCCATCACTCAGCTGTTTCATCAAAGCGTGATAGCCTATAGCTGCGCCTGAAGCAGCAGGAATGAGATATAAAATCCATGTAAGAGCATCGTTTAAAAGCTTAAAAGCACCAGTAACTAATGTTGGCATAAAATCTCCTCCTTATCTTAATTTTGATAATAAATTTTTATTAGTTCTGTCTATCTCTTCATTTTTCTCCTCTTCTAAAAATTCAATCTCAGGTATCCATACAGGTACTGACATCACCTCCTTTTTAAGTTCTTCTAAAGCAGAAGGAATTAAATCCTTAGAAGCTGGCCACATTGACAAATCCGGCAGTGGAAGTATTGCAGGATTCTGCCTTGCCTGAAGTATAAGTGCTCTGTCTTGAGGCCATCTTAAAACTTCATCAGGAAGTAAAAGAGGCCTTCCTGTAAGGCCTTCTGTTGTGCCGTGACTGTAGTCAGTGTGTTTAACTTGAGAAGAATAGCTTTCAGTTCTTATTGTGTATTGTCCTGTTTTTCCACTTATTATCCTTGCTGTTTCTAAATCTGTCGTTAGTATATACACCCAGACAGCACAGTTTCCTGTAATTGTTTGAGCTAATTCTCTGTATTTCGCTTTAATCTGTGATATATCCTGAACAGCCAGCAAAAACCTCATTCCTCGTCCTGCTGCTACAGTGATTTTCTTATCAAAGTCAGGTATTGGAGGAAGATTTCCAAATTCGTCCAAAACAAAGTTTACTCTTTGCGCAAGTCTTCCTCCGTTCTTATTTGCAAGGTCAACTAAAGCTTGATAGGCTTGAGAAATATAAAGTGTAGCCAGTACGTTTCGTGTGCTCCTTTCATCAGGAATTACTATGAATACTGCCGTTTTTTCTTTCCCTACACTGTCTAAGTCATGGTCTTTTTTTGAGGTAAGATAAACAACTGCAGGATCACTCCAAAGTCTCAACTGTGCTGCTGTTCCTGTGAATATGGAGCTTCTTAATCTATCTTCTGATAGAGCAGTAACTCCATAAGCTGAAGCTGCAGGATGTGTATGAGGTAACGACTTAAAATACCTATCTAATAACTCTCCTCCACATACGCCTAAGCGGTGAAGTATCTCATAAACACTTCCCAAATGTTTTGCCTCATGTGGTGCAGAAGAAGCAACAGCAAGTATTAAAGCAGCAGTAAGACTTTCTTGTGACTGAGGCCATATAGGATCTACCCCTATATGTGGCTGTTGATTTGTTATTATGTTTGCTATATCCCATGCATTCTGACTTGCAGTAGAATAATCACCAATCTCAAGTTTAGTAGCTATCTCTAAAACTGGATTCCACTGATTCCCTCTGTATGGATTTCTTAAATCTATTAGTATGACCTTATATCCAAGTTCTTTTAAATATTTAAATGAGTAACTGTGCAGTTCTCCTTTAGGGTCAGATACAATCATACTTTCTCCTGCCCTTGCAAGAGTCCATATAGTTGGTAATATTATTCTTCTTGATTTACCACTTCTTGTTGCACCTATAACTAATCCATGAGTATCTCCTGTATCAAGCCATGCCTTTGAATTAGAAGAATTAAAGCCTACAACAAAGCCCCCTTTCGGGGGGTTGTTGTTTGTATTCCATACTGTAAAAGTTTTTGATATTTCTTTTTCTGTTCTCCACCTTGCAGTTCCATGCTGTCCTTGTCCTGCAGCTTCAGGAAGACCCAACTCATCAGTTTTTCTTCTCTTCCTCCCATAAATAGGGAAGAGCACAGAAACTAAAGCCGCAAAAACAGCAGGCTGCAGCCACAGCCATGGAGTTTTTACATCTTCTCTTTTAAGCAGTAAAGATATTCCCGATAAAGGCTTCTCTTTTATGTATGCCTCCCACTTAGGTAGTCCTTCTTTAAAGCCGTAATCTTTAGCATATAGTGGAAAGATTAATAAAAAAGGCGCAAATAAAAAATCAAGCATGAGAATTAGAACTGCTACTATAATTCTAAATCTCACGGCTTTCACCTCTTTCTGCCATTCTTCTTTTCTTCTCCATTTCTTTTTGAGCTGCAATTGTAGACTGTGCTTCTGCTCTTAATCTTTCTCTTTCTAAAGCTCTCCATGCTGAGCGCCATACTGAGTTTGTGAGCCTTGTTGTGTCTGCTGTTTTTTCTTCCTGCAGTGCTGCTGCACCCTTCAGCACAATCTGAGCTATTCTTTTCTGTATGTCTTCATATGCTTTTTCTGCCGCTTTTTCTAAAACTTCTGGATTGGTGGTGTAGTGGCTGGCCAGCTCTTTGGCAAGGTCTTTGTATCTTTCAACAGATTGAGAAAAGCCGGGCTGCTTTAAAAGCCAGTCTGTAATTTCTTTTGCTTTTTCTTTTACTTCTTCAGGCATGTAAGCAAAAGCAATGCGTCCTTTTTGAGGCATAATTTTTGACAGCTCTTTGAGTTTTTCTAAAAGCTCTTCTCTTACATGAGGTTCAAGTGTAGGAGGAAGTCCTGCTTTTCCTCCACTCAATGCTCTTACTTTCACCCTCGCACTTTCAACTTTTCTTAAGACATTTACAACATCACTTCTTGCTGTATCTCTTATTAAGTCCCTTACTGCTGTCTTTTCTGCTGTGAGTGCCAGCCTTTCTTTTGCGTATATTTCACGAATAAATATTTTTCTTATGTCTTTTCTTTCGCCATGTGAGAGCACTCCTCTAGTGTGCTTGGGTTCTTTCTCCCATAGTATTACATGCACATGAGGATGACCTTTTGTCTGATGAAAAGCAGCTGCCCATCTTAGGTTTGATTCTGGAATACCCATTTTTGCTGCAGCTTCAGGAAGTGCCGCTCTTAATACTTTTTCCCATGACTCTCTTGTTGTGTAGCCCAATCTTACAGCATCATCTTCCTTCAAAGATAAAACCATTCTCCACACAATGCCATTGTGGTTTTTAAGCTCCTTTTGAACTTCTCCCAAGTCAGGCATTTCCTCTTCAGCAGTGAAAAGGCCGTGACTTCCGGGCCTTTCGTGCATGTACTTTGTGTGCCACTCAGGAGTGTCTGGCTCCAATTCATCTTCTATGCTGAGCTCT
>Ga0224486_100277_pt1 | contig 20184 bp, 21 predicted proteins | sample TexhydDE_CT_test_FD_172013 | JGI IMG/M metagenome (GOLD analysis project Ga0224486, IMG submission 172013) | Fracking water microbial communities from deep shales in Oklahoma, United States - hydraulically fractured wells DE_CT_test ... | reverse complement strand
TCCAGGTTGCCGGCATCAGCCTGCTTTTTTGTGGACACCCGGGCATACAGCACGACTGCTTCCTGTTCATTAGTCAATTGACCGGACTGCAAGAGCTTGTTTAGTTCATCCATAGAGTACCGGCGCTGGCCTCCAGGCAAACGGACAGGCTTGATTAAGCCCCGCTTTTCCCAGTTGCGCAGGCTGTTGGGATGGACGCCCAGTTTCTTTGCCGCTTTGCTGATGGTTAATAGTTCCATAAATTTATGGTAAGCTTTTTTGTTATGTTTTGTCAATATTTATCAATCTGTTGGTAACTGTTACATACCTCCTTCCCTTTTAGAAATTATTGTCTTATTTATCCTGCCACTAACTTTCTTTCTCCTGATAATTGCCAGATGGTGGCTTGCTCCAGGAGACTGGCCGGCAGTCTGGTCAACTCTGTTGTCGTTAAAAAGATTTGGCCGGCGGTGGCCAAGAGTTCCAGCAGGGCCTGCTGGCGTTTGCTGTCCAGCTCGGAAAAAACGTCATCCAGAAGCAAAATGGGCCTCTTACCTATGACCTGCATAAAAATCCTGGCTTCAGCAATTTTAAGGGCCAGTACCGCCGACCTCTGCTGTCCCTGGGAAGCAAAGAAACGCGCTTCATGATCACCAACAAAAAAAGAGAAATCGTCCCGGTGGGGTCCCCAGAGGCTTAAGCCCGCCTGAATCTCCCTCTCCTGTCCGGCAGTTATTTTTGCCAGCCAGTCATCATAATCGCCGACGCTGGGCCGGTAGATAAGGGTTAGCTGTTCCCTGGCACCCATACTCCGGTAAATGGCTGCTGCCAGTGGTTCCAGGGACTGGATAAAGGCCCGTCTTCTCTGGATAATGGCCGCTCCGGTAGATACTAGCTGGATATTCCAGGGTTCAAGATCCTGGTCTTTTCCCCGGCCGGCCTTGATCTCCCGCAGTAAACGGTTGCGCTGTAAAAGGAGGCGGCGATAAGACTGGAGGTTATGGCAATAAAGCCGGTCAAGGATGCTTATCTCCCGGTCCAGGAACTGGCGCCGGTAGACAGGTGCACCTTTTAAAAGGAGCAGGTCCTCGGGTCCAAAATATATAACCGGCAAAATTCCTAGCAGATCAACTAAGCGGTGGTTCTGACCGTTAATTGTTAACTCTTTGTGATTGTGCTGGTAAATAATAGCAAGCTCCACGTTTTCCTGGCTGGAATTACAGCAACCTTTTATCTGAAAAGAGCTTTCTCCCCAGGTTACCAGGTGCTGGTCCTGCTGCTGGCGTAAAGAGCGGGCAAAGCTTAAATAACCAATAGCTTCCAAAAGATTGGTCTTACCGACCCCATTTGGACCCTGGATAATATTCAGGCCCGGCTGGCAGTGCCAGGTCAACTCGCGGTAACAGCGAAAATTAGTCAACTGGAGCTGCCGTAAGCTTAAAGCTGGCACCCTTGACCTCCACCTCATCGCCAGGCTCTAAAGTATGGCTGCGGCGTTTCTCAACCTGCCCGTTAACCCGTACCAGGCCGCCGGCGATCATCGCTTTAGCCTGGCCGCCGGTTGCTGCTATACCAGCCCATTTTAAAAACTGGTCCAGCCGGATAGTTGGAGTTGTAATAGGTACGTTTTTACTGGGCATAATTACCCCCTTTAGACACCCGGCGAATTGTTTTCCGGTGTGGTATTGATCCTTACCGGCAGAATAAGGCAGAAATAATTATCTTCACCATCCGGTTTCACAACTACCGGTTTTAAAGGTGCCGATAGCTCCAGGATAACCTCTTCCGTGTCTATTATACGCAGCGTTTCCAGTAAATAACGGCCGTTCAAGGCCAGGGTTAAAGGCTCACCTTCAATCTGGGCCGCCAGTTCCTCCTCCAGGTGGCCAACTTCAGCAGCCTCGCTGGTAATCTTTAAAGTTTCATCAACCTGCAAAAAGATGATATAGGAACGGGATTTTATTTCATCCCTGGCCAGCAGGGTAGCGCGTTCTGTTGTTTCCAGTAGATCCCTGGTAGCCACCTTTACTTTAGTAACGTAAGATTGAGGGATAACCTGGCGGTAATGGGGGAATTTGCCATCAAGCAGGCGCGCATACATCTTTAAGTTTTCATAGCGGGCAAAAATCTGGCTGGAGCCAACAGTTATCTGCACCTGACCTTCTTCACCTGGCAGCAGGCGGGCCAGCTCATTTAAGGAGCGGCTACCAATAAGAGCGTTTACCGGTTCGCTACTGGTAACTCCAGCCAGAGGGCCTCGGTAGACGGCCAGGCGGTGGGTATCGGTAGCTACCAGGTTAAATTGTGTCCCATCCGGTTTTATTTCCAGTAATATACCACTAAAGATACTACGCAAATCATCACTGCTGGTAGCTATACTTACCTTGCGGACAGCATCTTTGATAATGTTTAAATCAACTTCCAAGGAAATATTGCCCTCAATGTCTGGCAGGGAAGGAAACTGGCTGGGATCAAAGCTGTTTAAGTGGACCCTGGACTGCATATAAGTTATCTCTACAGTATTATCCGGCAGGGCCTGTAATGAAAGGTTAGTAGGTGGTAAACGCCGCACCATTTCTGTAAAAATGCGGGCCGGCAGCAGAAGTTCGCCGGGGGTTAAAACTTCTACCGGGAAACTGTAAATAATGCCTAAATCGAGATCAGTTCCCTGTAACGTTAGCATATTTTCTTCAGCCTGGAATAAAATACCTGTAAGGGCTGGTAAAGTAGTAGTCGTGGCTACAGCACGGTGAACTTTTTGAACGGCTTGTAGAAGCTGGGGTTGGGAACAGGAAATATGCATGAGAGGCTTCCTCCATCATCATCATCATCTAACTAAAGATGATAGTAGCCGTAGTAATAGGGCCTGTGGAAATGTTGATAGCAATCGCTAATGCAGGCAGGATTGGAGTTTTGCTTTGTGGATTACTGGTTTCTAATTTCCTGCATAAGCTGGGATATTATCTGAGACAGGGATGGATCGCTTTTTAAATCATCGCGTATCTTGGTATAGGCGTGGAGGACTGTTGTATGGTCCCTGCCGCCGAAGGCTTCACCGATTTGGGGCAATGAAGCATCGATCATTTCCCTGGCAAGGTACATGGCTATTTGCCGGGGAAAGGCTACCGCACGGTTCCGCTTTTTGGCCTTTAAATCTTCCGGCTTCAGGTTGAAATAGCGGGCCACCACTTCCTGGATAAGGTTAATGGTAATAGGCTTCGGACGGGCCAGATTTAAAGCATCCTTAAGAAGCTTTTCGGCCATCTCAATGGTAACTTCTTCTTTAGTAAAGGCAGCATAGGCTGCCACCCGGAGTAAAGCTCCTTCCAGTTCCCGGATGTTAGAATCTATTTTTTGGGCCATAAAAAACATGACGTCATCCGGAATACTAATATTTTCAGCAGCTGCTTTCTTTCTTAAGATGGCCATCCTGGTTTCCAGATCGGGCGGCTGGATATCGGTAATAAGCCCCCATTCAAAACGCGACCGCAAGCGATCTTCCAAGGTAGGTATTTCTTTTGGAGGCCGGTCGCTGGAAATTACTATCTGTTTGTTGGCTTCATACAGGTGATTGAAGGTATGGAAAAATTCAACCTGGGTACTTTCCTTTTTTGCTAGAAACTGGATATCATCAATAAGGAGAACATCGATGTTACGGTATTTAGCTCGGAATTCTTCCGTCTGCTCATCGCGAATGGCGTTAATCAGGTCGTTGGTAAACCTTTCCGAAGAGATGTACAGGACCCGAAAATTGGGCAAGTGCTGGCGTACGTGATGGCCGATAGCTTGCATGAGGTGGGTTTTCCCTAAGCCAACGCCGCCGTAAATGAATAAAGGATTATAAGAATGAGCCGGGGTTTCGGCTACTGCCAGGCAGGCCGCATGGGCGAAGCGATTGCTGTTGCCAACAACGAAGGTATCGAAAGTGTACTTAGGGTTAAGCCGAGGCAGGTCGTCATCTCCTGACTCGGAGGTAACCGTGGCCCGGTCTCCAGCCGGTGAAAAGCAAATGACCTGGATATTAATTGGTTCCCGGCCCAGTACTTTCTGCAGAGCATCCTGTACCAAAGGATAAAAACGGCTCTGGATATAATCGCGGGCAAATTCGTTGGCTGCAGCCAGAACCAATGTGTTACCCTGCATAGTTACCGGCCGGGCATCAAAAAACCAGGCTTCTAGGGCGGAGAAACTAATTTTTTTTTCCAAGATGGACAATACCTGTTGCCAGGCTAGATCGAGTTGATTGGGTGGCAAAAAAGAGACCTCCCTGGGGAAGATGTTAATAAATACTGTTGTATATAACATGAAAAGTGGGGATAAGTGATGGGAATAAAAGCAATCATGCAATCTTATCTTAACAGCTTTGGGTATAACTATCAACAGGCAACAAAAATTCCTTTTCCTTGACAGATGGAAAAAGACTCAGCTATAATTTGAATGATACGGCTGGAAAAAGATAAAAGATAAATTTGGTAGGAGGGAAAAACAAGTTTGAAACGGACTTATCAACCCAAAAGGAGACGCCATAAAAGGGTTCATGGTTTTTTAAAGAGAATGCGCACTAAGGCCGGGCGGGAAATTATCAAACGGCGGCGCCGGAAAGGTCGTAAACGCCTGTCTGCTTAAGGCAGGCTTATCCCTTTATCCTGGGGGCAGGATGTTGTTAACTGCAGGGCGGCGTATTGTCAAGGCAAGGGATTTTCACCGAGTTTACCGTCAAGGACGCAAAATAAGCGGTAAAATATTAAAAATGTATTACGCGCCCAATATCTGTGGTCAGACCCGTTTTGGTTTTTCCATTTCCAAAAAAGTAGGCAAAGCTGTAAAGCGTAATTTATTAAAACGCCGCCTGCGAGAAATTTGTCGCAAACATTTAACTTCTTTCCAGCCGGGTTTGGATGTAGTGCTGGTAGCCAGGGAAAATGCAGTGCAAAGTAGCTATAATGAATTGGAGCAAGAAGTATTAAATTTGGGACGCTGGGGGAAAATTTTAGTTAAAAAGGAAAGCAGTGGCCTGGGTGATTAAAAAAGTATTGTGTTCTTGATACGTTTATACCAGATATTTATATCTCCTTTCCTGGGAAAAAATTGCCGTTTTTATCCCAGTTGTTCCCAGTATACCTTGGAAGCAATCACCAGATATGGAGTGCTGCGGGGAAGTTTCCTGGCCTTCAAAAGGTTGGCACGCTGTCACCCGTGGCACCCTGGAGGTTATGACCCGCTTCGTTAAAGCCAATGTGGAGGTGAAGGCTGCCTTTTCCTAAAAAAGAGGGAAGGCAGTGGGGCTACTTGAGTATATTAATTGATTTCCTGTCACAATCAATACAATTTTTATATAATATTACCCGGACGTTAGGTATACCCAATTACGGTCTGGCTATAATTTTATTTACCATTCTCGTTAAGGTAATCCTTTTCCCTTTGACCTACAGGCAACTGCGTTTTATGAGACGGTTGCAGGAACTTCAACCCAAGATCCAGGAATTGCAAAAAAAGTATAAAGGTAACCCGCAGAAGGCCCAGCAGGCAATGATGGAATTATACCAGAAGGAGGGCGTTAATCCCCTGGGGGGATGTCTGCCTTTGCTGGTGCAAATGCCCATTCTTTTTGCTTTATTCAGTGCCCTGCGTACCTTCTTTGATCCTGTTCATCATCCAGCCTATGTAGAACTGGCTCACGCCAACTTTTTATGGATAAGCAATCTGGGACAACCGGATCCCTATATTTTACCTATTTTAGTCGCCTTGGGCACCTTTTTCCAGCAAAAGGTAAGTATGGTAAGCAGCAATCAGGACCAGACCCAGAGAACAATGCTTATTGTCATGCCACTACTAATAGGCTGGATGAGCCGGAATTTTCCAGCCGGCCTCTCTCTCTACTGGGTAACTTTTAGTTTAATGGGCATTTTAGAACAATGGTTAATACGCCGGCAACCGCAGCTGGTGAAGGAGGAAATCAGCGCCAAATGAAGGAGATTGAAACCAGCGGCAAGACTGTTGAGGAAGCCATTGAGGCAGCGCTGAGAAGTTTAGGGACCAAAAGGGAAGAAGTTGAAATTTATATTTTAGAAGAAGGCAGTAAAGGTTTTTTAGGTTTGCTGGGTTCACGCCAGGCCCGGGTAAAAGTTGTTCTGCCTGATAGCCCGGAAAAGGTGATTAATGACTTTTTAACGCGGGTCTTGAAAGCCATGAACATTGAAGCAGACATCGAAATCCGGCAGCGGGAAGGATACTTTTTTGTCAGTTTTCATGGTAAAGAGCTGGGTATCTTAATCGGCCGACGGGGCGATAACCTGGATGCCCTGCAGTATCTATGCAACCTGGCTGTAAATCGGGTATTAAAAAATAAAGTTAAGATTATCCTGGATGTAGAAGGTTATCGCAAACGACGGGAGCAAACATTAATCAATCTTGCCCGCCGCTTGTCGGCGCGGGTAAAAGCAACCGGGAAAAGGATTGTCCTGGAACCCATGAATCCCCAGGAGCGGCGCGTCATCCATACCGCACTGCAAAACGATAATGAGATCTTGACCTTTAGCGAAGGGCAGGAACCGAACCGCAAAATTGTTATTGCCTTGCGCCAATAAGTTTTTTGCGTTAAAATAGAATCACTTAGGTATTTATCTGTGGCCCAGTGATACCATAAGTATTACTGGGTCTTATTATGTGGGGAGGAAAGGAATGCTGGCCGACACCATAGCCGCAGTAGCAACCCCGCCGGGTGAAGGCGGCATCGGTATTGTACGCCTGAGCGGCAGCGATGCTGTTGCCATCGCCAGTAAAATATTTAAAACCCGCCGAGGACCGCATTTTTCTGCCAGTCGCAGCCATACCCTGCGGCTGGGAGTGATTATCGATCCCGAAACAGGGGAAACCGTTGATGAGGTACTGGCATGCATAATGCGAGCCCCCCACAGTTATACAGCCGAAGATGTAGTGGAAATTAACTGCCATGGTGGTGCCCTGGCAGTAGCCAGAGTTTTACAACTTGCTTTACGCCATGGAGCCAGGCTGGCCGAGCCGGGAGAGTTTACGCGGCGTGCCTTTTTAAACGGCCGTCTCGACCTGGCCCAGGCTGAGGCTGTGCTAGATGTAATTCGCGCCAGGAGCAGCCAGGGACTCTCTGCTGCCATAGGCCAGCTAGAGGGCAAACTGTCACAAAAAATAACGGTGATAAACGATTCCCTTACCGGTGTACTGGCAGCAATTGAAGCCAGCCTGGATTTTCCCGAAGAGGTCGGCGAGGTAAGTGCCAGCGAGCTGGAGAAATTGAAACATGCCCGGGAAGAGGTATTAAAACTCTTGGCCACCTGGGAAGAAGGTCGTCTCCTTAATGAGGGCCTGAAAATAGCCATTGTTGGCCGGCCCAATGTCGGCAAGTCCAGCCTTTTAAATGCCTTATTGCGGCAGGAAAGGGCTATTGTCAGTCAGATCCCGGGTACCACCAGAGATACCATAGAAGAAACTTTACTCCTGGGCGGCTTCGCCTGCCGGCTTATCGATACGGCGGGCTTGCGAGAAACTGCCGACACGCTGGAGAGTATCGGTGTGGCGCGGACAAGGCAGGCTGTCAAGGAGGCCGACCTGGTCCTGATGGTCGTCGATCTAAGTACCGGTATCTTGGCTGAAGATAAGCGCATTCTGGAGGAAGTTACAGGTAAAAATGTAATTATTGTCGGTAATAAAGTTGACCTGATAGGTGAAAAAGAGAACGGGCTGAAAACTTTTGCCGCCAGTTACCCCTGGGTGACTATTTCTGCCAGGGAAGGTAAAGGATTGGATGAACTGGCCAGAAAGATAAGGGAGGTCGTTCTCAGCGGTAAGGTGGCAAGGACGGGGGAAGAGCCCATCCTTACCCGGGCCCGCCACCGCGACGCCCTGGAAAAATGCCTGGAGCACCTCAACGCTGCCATAGCCGCCTGGGAGAATGGTATACCCGGCGATTTAATCGCCGTTGACCTCTGGGCGGCCCGCGATTTCCTGGGTGAAATCACAGGAGCCACAGCTCGGGAGGATCTCCTGGACCGGATTTTTAGCGACTTCTGTATTGGTAAATAGATGGCAAGACCCTTATACCGCAAACGCGGTACTATCAAAAGGGTGAAAATAAATATACTGGCATTTGTTTGGCGCGAGCTAAAACAATGCCAGCAAGGAGCGAAGTTATTTTCATAGTAGAAATTAATGAAGAAAGAAGGTGAAAAGGATGTACAACGCCGGAGATTACGATGTCATTGTCATTGGCGCCGGTCATGCCGGCTGTGAAGCCGCCCTGGCAACGGCAAAGCTTGGCTGCCGTACCCTGGTGCTGACCATCAGCCTGGATAATATTGCCATGATGCCCTGCAACCCTTCGGTTGGGGGGCCGGCCAAAGGGCACCTGGTACGGGAGATTGACGCCCTGGGCGGCGCCATGGGCTTAAATACCGATCGCAGTCGCATCCAGATCCGCCGTCTCAACGGCGGTAAGGGACCGGCAGTCAGGGCCCTGCGGGCCCAGGCAGATAAAAAGCTTTACCAGCAACTGATGACCCTTAACCTGGAAAGGCAAGAGAATCTCGAAGTTAAGCAGGCTGAAGTCACCCGTCTTGTGGTGGAAAATGGCCGTGTCAAAGGTGTCTTGACCAGGACAGGAGCTTTCTTTACCTGTTCTGCTGTTGTTTTAACTACCGGCACTTATCTAAGGGGACGGATAATCATTGGCGATGTGGCCTATTCCGGCGGTCCTAACGGCCAGTTCCCGGCCATTGAACTGGCAGCGAGTTTAAAAGACCTGGGTCTCACCATGGGCCGCTTTAAGACCGGTACACCACCCAGGATCAGCAGCCGTTCCATTAACTGGGACAAGTTGATTGAGCAACCCGGTGACAGGGAGCCCTTAAATTTCTCTTTCTGGGAGGACAACAGCCACCGGCCCAATGTCTCCTGCTGGTTAACCCATACCAATGAGACAACCCATCGGATTATACGGGATAACCTGGACCGAGCGCCGCTGTTTAGCGGAATGATAGAAGGTAAAGGACCGCGCTATTGCCCGTCAATAGAAGACAAAGTGGTACGTTTTGCCGACAAACCGGCGCACCAGATCTTCCTGGAGCCAGAAGGGCTAGGAACGGAGGAGTGGTACGTCCAGGGTCTGTCCACCAGCCTGCCGGAAGACGTCCAGCTGGCCGCCCTGCACAGTATACCGGGGCTTGAAAAAGCAGAATTGATGCGGCCGGGTTATGCCATTGAGTATGATTACCTGGACCCGACCCAGCTCAAGGCAACGCTGGAATGCAAGACTATAAGTGGTTTATTCACTGCCGGACAGATCAACGGTACCTCGGGTTATGAAGAAGCCGCAGCTCAGGGGCTAATAGCGGGAATAAATGCTGCTCGTCTGGTAAAGGGAAAAGAGCCGTTTATTCTAAGGCGCGATCAGGCCTATATCGGTGTCCTTATCGATGACCTGGTAACCAGGGGTGTGACCGAACCCTACCGCATGCTTACGGCGAGGGCCGAACACCGCTTGCTGTTGCGAGAAGATAACGCCGACCTGCGCCTTGCTGCCCTGGGTTATGAAATAGGGCTTCTGGATGAAGAAAGGTACAGGAAGCTCCTGGCCAAAGAAAAAGCCATCAAAGCAGGAATAGAACTTTTACAAAAGCAGCATGTTGGTAGTAACAATGAAAACATCCAGGAAATACTCCACCGCCGCCGGGAGACGCCGCTGAAGGGAACAGCCAGCCTGGCCGATCTCCTGAAAAGGCCTGGAATAAAATATCAAGATCTAGCAGAAGCCGGCCTGGCGCCAGACCTTCCAAATGACATTGCCGGGGAAATCGAAATGATTCTCAAGTACGAAGGCTATATTGCCAAGGAAAAAGCCAAGGTAGAGCGGATGTTAAAACTGGAGGGACGGCGTTTACCAGATAATCTTAATTACCGGGAAATCCGTGGCTTATCCCGGGAGAGTATCGATCACCTGGAAAGGGTAAGACCACGTTCCCTGGGACAGGCCCTGCGTATACCAGGCGTCACACCGGCAGATATCAGTATCTTGCTAGTCTATCTAGAACAAAAAAGGCGTGAAGGTGTAAATACCTGTGCTGGATAAAAATAAAATCATAAACAACTTAAGTCAAAATACGGGCATAGATATAACGGTTGAACAAGCTGCTGCCATAAAAGCTTATATCGATCTCCTTGTAGAATCTAATCAACAGATGAACCTAACGGCTATTGTTGAGGAGGAAGAAATCTGGCGGAAACACATCCTGGATTCCCTCCTCATTTTTTGTGCCTTGGCAATTCCGACAGGTGCCAGGGTTATCGACGTTGGTACCGGCGCGGGAATACCCGGCTTTATTCTAAAAATATACCGGCCGGACCTGCAGCTTACACTTCTGGAAGCCCAACAAAAAAAGGTTAAATTCCTGGAAAAGGTAGTAAACAAGTTAGAATTAAAAGGAGTTGAATGCCTGTGGAGCCGGGCCGAAGAGGTAGGTCAAAATAAAAATTACCGGGAAAAATATAACCTGGCCGTAGCCAGGGCTGTAGCGCCTTTAAATACCCTGGCGGAATACTGCCTGCCACTGGTAAAGGTAGAAGGTTTTATGGTAGCCTATAAAGGACCGGCTGGGGAGCAAGAATTAAAGGCGGCCGCAGGGGCGATAAACCTCCTAGGAGGTGGTGCGACAAAAATATGGCAGCGTAAGCTTCCAGGGGGGGAAGAAAAACGCCTTCTTGTTATAATCAAAAAGGAAAAGGTCACTCCGCCAGCTTACCCGCGCCGCCCTGGACTGCCCGCCAAACGGCCCCTTAAGTGAAGGAAAATAAACAGGGTCGGCAGGAACCCTAACAAACATGCCGAAATAAAGAAAAAAAGTCAAGGGAGAGGTCAATCCCATGGGCAAGGTTATGGCCATTGCCAATCAAAAGGGAGGGGTTGGAAAAACTACCACAGCCGTCAATTTAAGTGCCTTTTTAGCCCAGGCAGGAAAGCAAGTGCTCCTGGTAGATATTGATCCCCAGGGTAACGCCACCAGCGGTCTGGGTGTTGATCGCCTGCACATCGAGCACTGTATCTATGATGTTATTATTAACAGCGTGCCTATAGCAGGAATCATTATTTCTACAGGAGTACCCCATCTCGACCTGGTGCCGGCAACCATTGAACTGGCAGGTGCTGAAGTTGAACTGGTGACAGCAATTGCCAGGGAGCAGAAATTAAAGAAAGCATTGCAGGACGTCAAAGATAAATATGACTACATAATTATCGACTGCCCGCCATCCCTGGGTTTGCTCACCATCAATGCTCTGACGGCCGCCGAAGGCGTCTTAATACCAATCCAGTGTGAATATTATGCCCTGGAGGGGCTGGGCCAGCTGATGAACACCATCCAGCTGGTTACCCGTCACTTAAACCCCCGCTTGAAAGTAGAAGGGGTTGTTTTGACCATGTTTGATCCACGGACCAATTTATCAATGCAGGTAGTTGATGAAATAAAAAACCACTTCCCCGAAAAAGTCTTCAAAAGCATTATCCCACGTAATGTGCGGCTAAGTGAAGCGCCAAGCTACGGCCAGCCGATAAGTCTTTATGATCCTCGTTCCCGTGGGGCCGAAGCCTATAAAGAACTGGCCCTGGAGGTGATGAACAATGGTTAAAAGAGGCCTGGGCCGGGGCCTGGAAGCTTTATTGCCTGCAATCGAAGAAAACGAAGTTCTGACCGGAGAAGTAACCCGGGTAGCAGTGGACCGGATTGTCGCCGGGCGACACCAGCCAAGGCGCGATTTTGATGCCACAAAGTTAGAGGAACTGGCACAGTCAATTAAAAGTCACGGCGTTATCCAGCCCATTGTTGTTAAGCCTATTGGAGATGAACGTTATGAACTCATTGCCGGTGAACGCCGCCTGCGGGCCTGTAAAATCGCCGGGTTAAGGGAAATACCAGCAATCATCAAAGACCTGGATGCCAGGGAAACAGCCGAAATAGCTTTGATAGAGAATTTACAGCGAGAAGATCTGAATCCTATGGAAGAAGCTGAAGCTTACCAGGCGCTAATAAACGAACATAATCTTACCCAGGAAGAAATAGCCCGTCGCGTAGGCAAAAGCCGACCGGTAATCGCCAATGCCCTGCGCCTGTTCCAGTTGCCGGAGGAAATCCAGGAAATGCTCCGGAAGAGTGAAATATCAACAGGTCATGCCAGGATAATACTGAGCTTGAAGGATAGAGAACAACAGTTAATGCTGGCAAGAAAAATCAAAGAAGAGGGGCTGGCGGTAAGGGAGACAGAAATAATTGCTAAAAAGTTGCAAGCTTCAATTGATCAACCTACAAAAAAGGAGCGCAAGAACGAAAAGGTTGATTTAGAAGTCAAGCAGCTAGAAGATAGACTACAACACATTTTAAGCACAAAGGTTAAGCTATCTCACGGGAAAAATAAAGGTAAAATAGAAATATATTATTTTGGAACTGAGGACTTAGAAAGAATTATAGCCGTATTAACCAGGAATAATGTTTCACGTGAAACATTTTAAAGTTTGCGCTCGGGCGTCTGCTGGAAAAAAGGGTGACCCGGTCTCAGGTGGAGTTTAAGAGTGGGGGCATGGTCGAGGACGAGAATGTCCGGAGCCGGCCTATGAGGCAAAGATAAGGAGGATGAAGAGATGACAACATACTGGCAAGCGAAAGGAAAGACTAATACAGAAGGTACAATTAAACTGGCCCTGGAACGCGCCAGGCAGCTGGGGCTAAAGGATGTTGTCGTTGCCTCGGCAACGGGCTACAGCGCCTTACTGTGCCTGGGAAATAATGATTTAAATATCGTTTGTGTAACCCACCAGGCCGGTTTTAAAAAACCGGGGGAAATAGAGATGGATGCGGCCACGCGCCGGCGCCTTGAGGAGGGGGGGATTAAAGTTCTGACCACCACCCACCTGATGGCCGGCCTTGACCGTGCCGTGCGTTTCGCCTTCCAGGGTATTTATCCAGCTGAAATTATTGCCAATACCCTGCGCCTCTTCGGCCAGGGCACCAAGGTGGCTGTCGAGGTTGCCGGCATGGCCCTGGATGCCGCCCTCATACCAGCAGGGGTGGATGTCATTGCCCTGGGCGGGAGCAGCGAAGGTGTAGATACGGCCCTGGTTTTACGTCCGGCCCATTCCCAGGACTTTTTCGCTACTAAAATTAAAGAGATAATTTGCAAACCAAGGGAGTTTTAAAGCAAAAGGTACCGAACGTAACCTGAAATCGGGGTGAAGAACTTGTGGGGTACGTGGGTTAATGTCCTGGCCATCCTGGCCGGTTCCCTTCTGGGAACCCTAATTGGCCGGCGTCTTTTTCAGCGCTTGCTGACAACAGTTACCCAGGCCACCGGCCTGGGTATATTGCTGGTTGGGTTGACCATGGCCATCCAGAGCCAAAATATCGTCCTGGTGATTGTCAGCCTGGTAGCCGGTGGCATTAGCGGAGAACTTTTGGATATTGAAGGGCGCTTGGCCGGACTAGGGAAGCGCCTTGAATCACTCCTTTCCCGCGGCGGCAGGGGGGAGATTACCCGAGCCTTTGTAAGCGCCAGCCTTCTCTACTGTGTCGGTGCCATGGCCATTATAGGTTCCATGGATGCAGGTTTACGCGCTAATTACAATACCCTCTATGCCAAAGCTTTACTGGACGGCATCCTGGCCGCTAGCATGAGCACCACCATGGGCTGGGGAGTAGCCCTGTCGTCCCTCCCGGTGCTTGTTTATCAGGGCAGTTTGACCCTGATGGCAACCTGGATGCAAAATTATCTAACCCCGGCTGTAGTGACCGAAATTACGGCCAGCGGTGGTCTGCTGATTATTGCCATTGCCCTAGACGTTTTAAAGATAAAAGAAATTCATGTAGGCAATCTTTTACCGGCTATTTTCTTTGCGGCCATCCTGTCACTATGGTGGCACTAAAAAAACAAACCCCTTGTCCTGTGGCTGCAGGCAAGGGGTTTGTTCAGGTCACCACATCTTTACAGCACGGGCGGCAGCCAGGGCGGCGGCGTAGACTTCCTTCACCGGCACGCCTGCGGCCAGGGCGGCCCGGCGGCAGGATTCATATTCCGGGGCTACGTTAGTGATTGCCCGGCCTTCAGGATCTTTGTAGCGACCCCACTTGACGGTTACCGGGCCGTAAGGCGTTAGCACCTCTGTTTGCTGCCGCTGGCAGACCAGGCGCTGGTCGCGGCGGAAGCGCAGGCCCAGGGTGCTGGAATGGCGGAAAATAGCTGCCGCCACTGCAGCAAGGTTGGTTTCCGGGCAGAGGGCTGTAAAGAGGACGCCGGGCCGGCCCTTTTTCATTTGCACCGGGGTAAAGTAGGCATCAACTGCTCCGGCAGCCAGGACCTGTTCCTGGAGGGCGGGGAAAAACTCGGGGTTCATGTCATCAATGGTCGTCTCAATGACCAGGCTGCTCTCGTCTCCCTCCAGCTGAGTTGAGGTGATTTCTCCCAGGGCCAGGCGCAGGAGATTGGGATGCGCTAAAGACGTCTTCCCGGCGCCAAAGCCGACGCTGATCAAATTCATTGCCGGGAAAGGACCGAAAGTTTCGGCCAGGGTGGTGATGAGGGCTGCACCGGTGGGGGTTACCAGCTCAGCTTTATCTTCGGTGCCGTAAACAGGATAACCCCGGAGCAGGTAAAGGGTGGCCGGTGCCGGTACCGGCAGTTTGCCGTGATGGCATTCGACCCATCCGGAGCCCAGGGGCAGGGGCGAGGATATAACCCGCTCAATACCCAGGAGGTGCAGACCCAGGACGGTGCCTACAATATCGATAATGGCATCGACGGCTCCAACTTCATGGAAGTGTACTTTTTCCGGACTGATGCCGTGAACCTGGCCCTCAGCCCGGGCTAGGTTATGGAAAACGGCTGTTGCTTTTTCCCGCACCGGCAGGGGCAGCGGGCTGTTGTCGATTAGCTCCAGGATATCTTTCAGGTGGCGGTGAGGGTGGCGACCGGTCACCTGCACAGCTACATCTATGGCCGCAATACCATGCTGGCTGGTCTCCCTGATCTTTAATTCCCATCCGTCCAGGGCAAGCTCTTTTAACCGCTCTACCAGTTCATCCTTGGGAAGGCCATTGGCCAGCAGGGCCCCCAGGCACATATCACCGCTGATACCGGAAAAGCAATCAAAGTAGGCAACTTTCATCTTTCTCACCCTGCTCTAATGTTTGTGCCTTACTACCCGTTCCTCCGGGCTAAGAACAGCATTCATGCTGCCGCTGCGGAAGCCTTCTAAATCCAGGGTGATATAGGTAAACCCAAGTTCGTGGAGACGGTTAACCAGCTTTTCCCTGACATTAGCATCAATGAGGAGGGCAAAGGCAGTTGGGTTTACTTCCAGGCGGGCAATGGCACCGTGGTGACGTACCCGGATTTCTCTTAGACCCAGCTGGCGTAAGAATGCTTCGGCAGCAGCTACTTGTTCCAGTTTTTCCGGCGTAATGGCCTGGCCGTAGGGGATACGGGATGAAAGGCAGGCCATTGAAGGCTTATCCCAGTTGGGCAGGTTTAAATGCCTGGCCAGCTGGCGGATCTCCTCTTTGGTCAGTCCTACTTCCTGCAGGGGGCTGCGGACACCGAATTCCCTGGCCGCCCGGCTGCCGGGGCGAAAATCGCCGCTATCATCGGCATTGGCGCCATCAACGATTACTTTCAGGCCGTATTCCCGGGCCAGTTCTTGCAGTTTAGCAAAAAGTTCCTTTTTGCAATGATAACAACGTTCCGGCGGGTTAGCAGTAAAGGCGGAATCTTCCATTTCGTTGGTATTTATTACCAAATGCTGAAGCCCAAGTTCCTGCGCCAGCCGGGTAGCGGCGTCTATTTCCACCTGGGGATAAGTGGGTGAAGCGGCCGTAACTGCCAGGACTCTGGCCGGCGTCATACTGGCTACCTTGAGTAAAAGGCTACTGTCGACGCCGCCGGAATAAGCCACAAGGACGGCTTCCATGTCCGTTAAATTTTTTTGTAGGAGTTCCAGTTTGGCAGCTAAAGCATCAGGTAACATTGAAATCACCACGCTTTAAATTTTTTAAGATCAAATTTTTCTCCATGGGCCGAGAGAAATCCTGCTGGCTTAATCTTTTTCAGTGCTGAAAAAAATTGCCGGTTTACTAAATTTAGGCGCGCAAATGAAATACGCGCAGGAAAATGGCATTTCATGTGGAAATAAATCTTTTGCTGTAATTTAGTAGGGAGGATTTAACTTTGGCGGTACTGACTTCTTTATTGGCACCCTATAATATCCCTATCCTCCTGGGGCTGGCCCTCCTGCAACTTTTTATTATCTTTTTTCTCTGGTATAACCATGCTGAGGTTAGGCGCCTGGAGGGACGCATCAAGCGTTTGATTGAAACCGGCGAAGGCCACGACCTGACCGCCGTTCTGGAGCGCTTCCACGACGTGGGGCAGATAAAGAAGGCCCTTGACCAGGTGCAGGAAAAGGTAGCCGACCTTCAGGTGGGTTTGGAGAAAAGTTTTAGCCGCATAGGTTTGATCCGCTTTAATGCCTTTCCAGATACGGGTAGTGATTTGAGTTTTGCCCTGGCACTCCTTAACCGGGAAGCCAATGGTTTTATCCTCACCAGTCTTTATGCCCGGGACGAGACCCGTGTCTTTATTAAACCCGTTCACAGCGGGCGTTCTACTTACCGCTTGAGCGAAGAGGAAGAAAAGGCCCTGGCCATGGCCCTGGGCCTGCTATCCCCGGGAGAGGCAGCCAGTTAGGGGGAACTGGGTTTGCAGGGTATCCGGCGTGATCGTTATTTTACGCTGATGCTTGTCCCGGAAGGGCGGAGAATTTATCGCTTTTTTCTCCCGGCGTGGTTTTTCCAGGTCGCAGTCGTACTGGCCATATTGCTTATCATAGCCTTAATTGCAGCTATAGGAGCAGTATACCACCTGCAAAAAAGGGTTGCCGAGCTTAGAGCTGTTGACCAGATCAACGCCAGGCAGGCCGCTCAGATTCTGCAGCTGGAGGAACAGGCCAGGGCTTTGCAGGAAAAGATTCAGGGCATCGACGAACTGGACGCCCGGGTAAGATCCTTGCTTGGCCTGGGCCAGGGTGGCGGGGAGCGCCCCGGCGTAGCTTCCCGGGGCGGTCGTTTAAGACCAGGAGAACAGGAACAAACTTTAAAGCAGGTACGTTTAATCCTTAGCAGCGTCGCCCGGGACACTCCTCGCCAGGAGGTTAAAATAAAAGAACTGGCCCGGGAAATGGAGCAGCACCTGGCTTACCTGGCAGCACTGCCCTCTCACTGGCCGGTACGAGGGCCGGTTTCTTCCCCCTTTGGCTACCGGGATTCCCCCTTTGGCCGGCGAGAAGAATTTCATGACGGTATTGATATTGCCGCTGCCTATGGCGCGGAGGTTCAGGCTGCCGGCAACGGTCGGGTAGTTTTCGCGGGCTGGATGCCAATTTACGGACGTACTATTGTTATTGATCACGGCTATGGTTTAACCAGTATGTATGGTCATAATTCTGAACTCTTAGTTAAAATAGGGGAACAGGTAGCGAGGGGCCAGCCTATTGCCAGGGTGGGCAGCAGCGGCCGCAGTACCGGTCCCCACCTGCACTTTCAAGTGAAACTGAATGACCAGCTACAGGATCCCTTAAAATATCTTACAGGAGGAGAGGGTGCCGGAAGTGCTGGGGAGAAAGAATGACAATGTTGCGGCAACGGTAGACACGGTCATTGGTAAGGGAGCTAAAATAACCGGGAAACTGGTGGCGGAAGGAGCCGTCCGCATCGACGGCGATTTTGAAGGTGAGGTAAGTACCGAGGGTGACCTGGTGGTCGGGGAAAGCGGCCAGGTGGTAGCCACGGTCAGGGCGCGTAACCTGCTGGTGGTAGGAACCATCAAAGGTGATGTGGCCGCCACAGGGCAACTGGAAATTGCCCCGACGGGTAAAGTAGAGGGCGACGTCCAGACGGCGCGGCTAATTGTCGAACCCGGCGGTTTGCTCCAGGGCCACTGCCAGATGCCAGTACCGGCGGATGCCTAGCCTGGAATGAGCTTATCCAGGGTAGGTATGGCCGGCCCCCCTGGAATTGCTGTGCCTCCGGCCAGGAGAATACATAGTCACATATAAATAAGGGAAAAGCTATTACTACTTCTTTTTCCGGGGGTTATAACCGCATGCTCTTTAAAAACCGCCACGATGCCGGTTGCCGGCTGGCCAGGGCCTTGCAGGACTACCGGGGCCGGCAACCCCTGGTGCTGGCTATACCCAGGGGCGGGGTGGTAGTCGCTGCGCCCATGGTCGCGGCCCTGGCAGGAGAACTGGATTTGATTATTTCCCGCAAAGTGGGCTTGCCGGGCAGTCCAGAACTGGCCGTAGCCGCTGTGGCGCCAGATGGTACAGTTTTATATAACGAATCCGTTATGCGTTCTTTAAACCTGGTACCGGCCGATCTTAAATCCTTCATCGAGGGTGAAGTGGCGGAAATCAAACGGCGGCTGGAGGTTTACCGGGGTCACGCCGGTGAACCGGAAATCACAGGAAGAGTTGTTATTGTAGTAGATGACGGGGTCGCCACCGGCCTGACTACCGAGGCGGCCCTGCGGTCGGTTAAGCAGGCCAATCCCGCCAGGCTGGTCCTGGCCGTGCCGGTGGCCCCGCCGGAGACTGCGGAACGCCTGCGGTCTTTAGTAGACGATTTAATCTGCCTGGCAACTCCGGTACCCTTTTACGCCGTTGGCCAGTTCTATGAAGATTTCAGCCAGGTTTCCGACGATGAGGTAAAAAATATTTTAAAGAAATACAAACGTACTTTTTAATTCTACTGCAGGCCCCGGGCAACGGCAATATTGCGATGCTTGTAAACCAGGCACACGCCTTGGTAAATGGAGCTGGCAATTTGCTGGGCCATGCGCATGACAATGGACAGGCGGGTATTCTGGAGGACAAAATATTCCATGTAGCCGCCGACGTTGACGATGCCCGTAAAGTGAATGTCTCCCACAGCAGGGAGATTTTTATTGACCCCGGCGCCTGGTTTTAAAGCCCCCGGGGCCAGGGTAATAGCACCGACATTTTCCGCCTGTCCCAGGCAGGCATCAACGGCGATGATTATGGGATCAGGATGGTTGGTCTTAATATAGGCCAGTTTCTCCGTCAGGTTGCTGGCATGAACTGGTTCATCCAGGGTTCCGTATACGGCAAAGGGTAAATTGGGCATATGCAAAAGATTGGTACCCACCAGAGGGCCCAGGCAGTCACCCGTTGAACGATCAGTTCCGATGCAAACGACGACAAGAGGTTGTTTGCCCTCGGGATTAAGTTCCTGCAGGTGACTGGCCAGAATCTGGCTTAATTTTTCCACCGCCAGGGGGTCCTGGTAGTAATATTTAATTTTCGCAGGCGGCATTGCCTCAGGCTGATTAGAGGTGAAAAAAGGTAATAGAGCCATACCTTACCTCCTGAGAAACCTTGTGCCTAGAGTATATGCCGGTTTCTGCTTTTTTATACTATTAGACGCCCCTCCCGGCATATTAATGTACAAAGGTTGCGGGAAGGGTGGTCGTGATCCTTAAGGATGAACTGGCAGTAGCTATAGCTGTCGTGGGAACTATGGTCGGCGCCGGTTTTGCTTCCGGCCAGGAACTGGTCCAGTTTTTCGTGATGCTGGGGTCGGAGGCCCCGGCGGCCGTAATGTTAATGGGGACGCTATTAATCCTGGCTGCCAGCCAAGTACGCCGCCTGGCGTTGAAATGGCGTACTAATTCTTACCGAGATTTCCTGGTAGTGCTCCTCGGAAAATGGGAAAAACCGGCTGATATGGTCACTGGTGCCTTTCTGTTCGGCGGTCTGGCTATTATGCTGGCCGGGTCCGGGGCCGTAGTCAAAGAGCATTTTGGCCTCGCACCCCTCACCGGAATCATCGCCTGTGGCGTCCTGGCTTTCCTGGCCAGCTTGGGCAAGGGCCACGGTTTCTTGCTTTTAAATGCCCTTATGGTACCGGTTATGATGGTAATTATAATTGTAGCCGCTTTAATTGCCGTTTTCTCCCAGCCGGGGCCATTCCATGTTTCCCCACCTGCATCACCGGGGGGGCTCATCAGCAGTAACTGGATCCTCAACGCTTGCCTTTACGTTACATATAATATGGCAGGAGTTGCGGTTTTACTAACCTCTCTGCCGGCTTCCCGCAAGGGGGTCCTGGGGGCGGGCGTGGG